>Ga0180120_10002105_pt1 | contig 10119 bp, 26 predicted proteins | sample CPBDNA_3_FD_129677 | JGI IMG/M metagenome (GOLD analysis project Ga0180120, IMG submission 129677) | Freshwater to marine salinity gradient microbial communities from Chesapeake Bay, USA - CPBay_Spr_31_0.2_DNA (version 2) (version 2) | ecosystem: Environmental > Aquatic > Marine > Coastal ... | reverse complement strand
TTGTCATGAGAGTTCATTACCTCATTGCTGCGATGATGATCGGCACGCTTAGAGTGGTAATTATCATTAGGTTCTTCACTCAGAACATCAGAGACTGCAGATCTGAGAGTTTTCGAGAAATTTGTGTATGTCTTCATTGTAATACCTTTAGATGATTGCTTTTGTTTGTTAATTTCATATTATGTATATATTATGGCTCATCTCGTTCATAAGATCAACTTTATAAGTCCTTACAAAACAATAGGTTACCATTTATTTCAGATAACCATATAAATCAACAAGTTATAACCTATTGATATAGTTGGATACTAGTAATTACTCAGCGGTTCTGTATCGTATCTACTACAGCATACACAACAACAATTGCGGCTATAGCAAGCCAGAATCCACTGGCGTCACCAAATATTTCCATCGTAACCTCCGTTAAGAAATTTGACTATCCCCTGGAGCAACGCGATAATTATCTTCTACACTATCAGCTGTACTTACTTCGGTAATACTGGATCCTTCTTGTAAGCATATGAGCTGATGCGGCTGAAGCGGCGGATTATGCCACACGTCACCTTCTTTTAAGTCTTTCTCATATAATGCTGCGGTCTTTGTATCTATCCATCTGACCTTGAATCGTCCTGTGTTAACTAACCATGTCTCGTCTTTCTCTTTATGAAAGTGCATACTGAATTTAGCGTTCAGCTTATCAAAGAACATGACCTTACCACAATACTTATCTGTTGTGGCCCATATCAGTTCGTGTCCCCAGCCTTTCTGCACCAGGCCGTTTAGTCTTGTTGGCTCTTTGCTCTCCATTACATAATAACCTCGAAGTCGTCCTGGCAATTAGCTCCGTACATCCTCTTATATGTATAGTACATGGTCGTGCTCATAATGACTCCAGAGCCTATCGCGACCTCAACGGGAGCTGCGATCAACAATGGAGGAGTCATTAGCAGTCCTGGCACTACATGCTTGATGCATGGATCGTTGTTGAATGTACTGCATCCTGATAGCAGTAATGAAAGTAACAATATTCTTCTCATTAGTTATCGCTCTTCACTGTTACGCTATCTTGCGTACTATGCTTAGGACCATCCACAATAAACGTTTCAGATACCTCTCCCATGCATAATCCATAGCGAACAGTCTTACGACCTCGCCTGGTCATGAGTTTTGCACCATCGAACTCAAGTATCTTTTCTTTGCCTTCTCGCTCGAGCTCGTTCTTTAGTTGAGTTAGGCTGTTGTACGTCTTCCTTAGCATCTTCTACCCTCTTTCGTAGTTCTGATGATGAGAACCTATGTTGTCGCTTGTTATAATACAGGTCTATCGGCAACCATTTCCCCGTGAACTCTTTGTTCTCATACTCTTCACCTAGGAAGCGCACGTCAGGGCTCGTTATTGTTAAGATGTCTAATAGATCCTGCTCGGTCTGATACGGTATAATCTCATCAACGTATTTGATTGCTTTCAGCTGTATGAATCGCTCTACTAACGTCTGGATCGGCTGATTCTTCTCAGGGCGGTCTATAGTAGGGTCAGTCTGGAGACATACGATAAGATGACTGCAGTTCTCCGAGCACTCCTGTAACATAGCCACATGCCCGCTATGCAGCAGATCAAAGGTCGATGCAGTGATTCCTATAGTCATTCAACAATACCTTGAATGTGCTGCTCTTCTATCGCTAGCATTCCCTTACTAATATCCTGTCCCTTACTCCAATCGGCTACGACCTTATCCAGCAATTGCACGTCTTTACACAAAGGACCAATGCCTTGCACGACTCCAACGCGTGTATCGGTGCTGTTGCCTTGAATAATAATACCTGACTCGGTTGTATTCTCTTGCTTCTTGAAGTTAACTATTACTATGTTGCGTGTAGGCCTCATCGCTTATTCCTTTCGTTTATAATGTACAATCCAATAGCAAATCCCATATAACACATGGAAAAAATAGCAAATGAGCCTATTACCTGCTCAATATTCATGCTATCAGTGCCGTCCCTACACACATTACGAATACAAGCAAGAGCATGCTACCTATGATAGCTTTACCTTCATCGTGATCATCAGGTGGCATCGTAGTACTCCAGTGCTTGTTCTATTTGTAAGGTTCCTTCGCATGATAGACCTAAATTTTCCCATGTCATGGTAAACTTATCCATCTCATACGCATTAACTTTAAAGTCATTCTTCCTACGCTGATCAAGATCGATCACGTTTAGACCTGGATTAAAGCGTGGTGTTTCATTACTCATCTTCATTACCTGTTACTACCTTTAACAGTTCAATGATCTCCAATAGATCATCTCTATCTTCTTGCGTATCAATCTCAATTTCGATTTTAATCTTCACCAGGATACCTTTTTAAGCTTGACTCGCTGATCTTCATGATAGTTAGAGGCAATGACTCGTACCCAGTTAACTCCATATATGACTACAAGAGGCAAGATGCCCCATTGCTCATTTATAATTGCAGTAGTTAACCAGAATGGTTCACCTATCATTCCAACAATACCAGCATACATTCGCACTCGAGCGTCTTGTGATGCAAGTAAGTACAACGAAAAAAAGCCAGTGCATGTGACAGCAGCCTGACAAGAATAATCAATAATATCTATCATACAAACTCTTCAGTAATTCCTAAGATTTCTGCTAATATAAAGAACACTGCTGCTAATGGTATGCTCATATTGAACAAGGCAACACCAGCAGCTATACGCATGACAGATTTAAATAATGACACATAGAAGTGCCCCTTCATATCAGTACCTTTCATTTCACTAATCCTCTTCTATCATACTTTCATCGTCACCATCTGCATTGAGCGATGTTAAGTCCTTCTGTATTCGCTTATAGTCTTCCCGCTCAATATCTTCTTCAGTACACTCTTCGCCTTCCTGTACTTCAAGTATAATTAGATCCTCTTCGCTCTCGTTTACCAGCTGATGCCATTCCTCTACATCTATAAAAGATGACTCGCCTGGCTCGAGAGCAAATCTGGTATCACCGTGCATCTTAAGAATACCATTACCTTCTATACATAACCATTGTTCAGTTCTTTTAAAGTGACGCTGCTTCGACAGGCTCTGGCCAGGCTTAACAGTCAGCAACTTAATCTTACGACCAGGCTCTTCTTTAAGAACCTCCCAGTAACCCCAAGGACGTTTAGTTCTAGACATTTTGTAATCCTCTCTGCTTAGCTAGTTCAATTAAAGAATAGGCAACCTGAACTTCGTCATAGTTCCATAGTCGCATCTCTGTAATACCCGAGAGCTTCTTAGACTCCCACCAATTATGAAAGTACTTCTCACCCTTCTTAAGACGAATAGTATCCATGATCTGCTTCTCGATCTTTTCAGCTTCATCACGGGAGTATATACGCTGAGTAGAGTTCATGACTTTGATATCATTGAACTCTTCGTTAATAAGTATAGAGTCGCTATCGTTAGGACCTCTGTAGTCTAATCGAGCCAGAGCATCTGAGGATGATGTGATCCCAATCTTATACACACAAGATGGCTTAGTATCCTGTCGCTTAAGCTTAGCCAGATATACTTTCCATACACTGCTCATTACCTAACTCCCAGGCCATGACCCGCCAAGATAAAGTTATTGGTCTTGAATACAAGGATAGACTTATTAGTAGCGCGCATAAGATCACGCTTGATTGGATGCTCAGGCTGCTTAGACCTTTCAATAAGGCTGATACAGTACTGCTTGAACTCGCCAGTTGTTATAGCTTTATCTTCGTACTTCTGATAAAGTTCAGTCATTACACTTACAGTCAGTTTATCGTTCTTAATAGCCATGATAAAATTCTCGCTCTTATAATATTACTTATTACTTTCGAAGTTGATTGCACAGAGCTTTGCTTCTTTAAGGGTTGCGAAGTCTTCCGCGACTGTGAATCCATCAAACCTAAGCCACCACAGATTGGATTCCATCGTGTCTTTAGAGATAGAGCCCCCTTTGAACTCGTACTCACCTGGCGCTAGTTTAGTGAATTTGATCATATTAATCCCAATCCTTAAAGTTGCCTGCTTCTTCGTTTTCGTTGAAGCCTTTCGTATACTCAACAATCTCTTGAGGAGTCATCTCTTCTAGCTCTACTTTATCTGAGCTATATGATGCCTCAGTAAAATAGTGAGGATCGAAAGAACGACCGTAGTAGCTATCAGCACTACCTCGATCGTACGGGCCGCCATGTCTTGCATCAATCATAATATTCTCCTTAACCTTTATTATACATATATTATAAGGTATCTGGGTCAGAAGATCTACTCTTTAAGTCCTTAGAGAACAATAGGTTACAACTTTTTTGGGGTTTCCTTAGAAATCAATGAGTTAGTAACCTCTTGATTTGCTTGGTCTCTTTCGTTTTGCAGTGCGCATGCATCATTATACCGTGTTCTACGTACATTAGCGTTGGATTGATGCTGTGATCGTTGCTGGATTAGTTTTACAAGCTGTCTATTCATTATGATATCTCCACATCTGCTTCGGTTAGTATTACTACCCTTGCACCACACGGTAGGATAGGCTTATTATCGCCTCCACTATACATCACTTCGCTTGGACCGTTTATCTTTACGGAGTGACCGTATGTGTTCTTTCTTCCCTCTTTTACCGTAATCACCGGCTCGTTCGTCCCGTGTTTTAGGTTTGATCGGATTTTGTGCTGGTTCACATGAATATATTTCTTCGTCATGATACTCGTCCCAATCAATAGTTTTGCTTTTATTCATCATCCTGCTCTTCGATAGAGTCTTTATATTCCTCTATCTGCTTCTTAGTTAATTTAAGCCCCTGCTCTATCACCATATCAATGCTCGATAGACCAAGATGCTCCATATTATCTAGTAAGTTTCTCACATGCTTATGAAAAGGATTAGGCCTCTTAAAGAGACCTCTCCTGAATACCTCGTTACGATCGAACATCCAATCGAACAACATATCTTCATTAGATTTATAATTTAATCGGTTTCGCCACTTCTCAACTGTACTCCAGTTAATTTTAGTAGCTGCAAGAGCTCTTGCAACATCATGATGAGCTACTTCTACTTCTAATTCAGCTTCCACTATTCTTCCTCTATTGCAAAACCAACCTTAACGGTCTCTACTTTCTTCTTACCTAACAGTACACGAGCTTCATCACGCACTTCAGCAGTAACAGCGTGACCGAATCGCGCCGGGTCAAGTAACCCTTTAAGAAACGTATGCACGCTTTCAGACATCATATTTTCCACAATCTTTACCTCCAACTTAACCTTGACCTCTGTATTTTTTAAATGAGCGTCTCTTACTCTTATTCATAGTCGACGTTTTAATATTGCGGCGACCAATAGACGTACGCTTGTTATTAGGTTCTACTGCTGCGGCTACACCAGGCTTCTTTGCCATGCTATTACTCCATTATTCATCATTATAGTTTTCAGTTGCATATCTTAAAAATAAACCTTCTTCACGTCCGAAGGCTTCTATCTCCCAAGGAGAGTCGTAGTAGTCATCCATCTCATCCTTCTTACGCGTCCAGATATTATCTTTCCACTTAGCACATCGCTTCATCAGTCTGAGCTCACCAGTAGCGAACTGCTTAAGATGAACCATCTCATGAGCTAACGTCTGCAGTATAGAGATATCATCGTCTGGGTTAAGTTCGATAGTAAAGAACTTAGGTACACGCTTAGGACTACAACTAGTATAGCAAGCACCTCTATCAGGACCCTTCCTTACTAGTATCTCGAGCTCGATCTTATCTTGTAGCTCTTTATCTAGACCAAGCTTGTCTGCATAGAAGTCAGCAGCCTTAGTAAGCATCTCACGTAACTCTAACTTAACCCTATTATTAAATAACATCTGCATTCGTATATCTCCTTAATGATGTATATATTATAGTAGTACTGCGTCATAAGATCAACTATAAATAGACGGTATAATCAATAAGTTATAAATTATTCAATGACTTCAATAAAATCAATAAGTTAAAAACTTCAATACAATCAATAAGTTACCGCTATGTACTATCTTTATTACAATAATCCTGCTAAGCACGTAGAAATCACATCAGAAACTAAGAATGGCCGAGGTCTGGAGATGCTGGAAACCAATGCCTCTCTTGAGTCGCTGGTTGCTCGATCTGCGATGTACACTAAGATGTATAGGTGTGAACTTATTAATGAATGCGCTGCTGAAGTCAACAAGCGTACGCTTAATCAGATAGTCAATCGAAATTTTAGACGGGGACCACACACAGAAGAGACTAAGCAGAAGATCTCTGAAGGGGTAACAGGTGAGAAGAATGGCCGGCATGGAGCCGTAGACCCGGAGCATATTCGCCTCTCTAAATCTGAGAAGCTGAAGTTCTATTATAAGTACAATGTTCATGGTAAAAAGGGCTATAAAGACTCTAATGAAACAAAAATGAAGAAATCATTAAACAACTGCAATAAGGGTGGATGGTTCTGGATTCATAATCGCTCTACGAAGGAAGAGAAGAGATGCTATGGTGAGATACCCGAGAACTTCTATCGAGGACGTCTACACGATTACTTAAACGGCTAAGACTCATGTCTTCTCCTATACTCACTTCTTGCATCTACAAACTTCCAAATCCAATTGTCTCTCTTTTCAATAAAGATCTGCGGATCTTCGCCATCTACTGTTATTAAGATCACTAACTGCTCTACAGGTTGCTTTGTACGCTCTTCAAACATAACGGCATAGGCAGCTGTCTGCATGAAGTAGTTATCAATCCATTCCTTCTTCTTTGGCTTGCGTGATGTCTTAAAATCGATGATAGACAACTTACCATTCCATTCTGCGATACAATCTACAGTACCAGCAACCTCAAGGAAGTCAGAATAAAGCGGACACTCCTGCATAACTACATTGTTAATGCTGCTATCTATGATAGGCTTAATATCGTTGAACGACTGTATATTGCCAGGCATTTGCTTATTGAGATAACTGTCATCGTTATTAATGTAGTCTTCACATATCTTATGAACCGCAGTACCTCTTGTAGAGGCTTGCGTTGTTATCTTTGTAGCTTGCTCTTCACCGACACGCTTACGCCATTTAATAATACCTTCCTTAGCGAAGATACTTGATACTGTAGTGACAGAAGGGTACTTCTTACCTTCAGGAGTAAGATAGTACCTCTTACCGTCAACTGTCTCCCTTTTAAGTTTTGTTATCTCATACGGGTTGATGTGGGTGAACTTCATTATAATTTTCTTTCGCTATGATGTACTCTTTCACAAGGTTTGATCTTACAATATCTTCGAAGGTAAATTCGACCTTATCAAAATAATACATGCTATCAAGTATTTGCATAAACTCTTTTATGCCCGATTTTTCGTGAGGCCTATTTAGATCTGTTTGTCTAAAGTCGCCACAGAATAGTACTCTTGTATTTACTCCTACTCTGGTTATGATACTATCTAGTTCATGAAATGTCATATTCTGACACTCATCTACTATTACAATAGCATCATCTAATGTGGTACCTCTAATGAAGGATGTAGATATAAACTCTATCGCACCTTTAGCTTTTAGAAGTTCGTAACCGTCTCCTCTGTTGGTTATCTCTGAGCATATAGCCTTGTAAGGTTGCTCGAACACTGCTGTCTTTTCGTGCTCTTTGCCAGGAAGAAATCCCATGTCTCTTGTAGGGACTACAGATCTTACTATGACAACTTTCTCCTTATGATCATCACCATGCATGAGATCGTCAAGAGCCAAATACATAGAAAGGAATGTCTTTCCTGTACCTGCTACGCCGTGAAGTAGTATATTATCACCTTTTTCATATTGTGCGAATACTCTGCTCTGATTCGCCGTCATTGGTGCTATTTCACGTAGTTGTAATGTCTGCTTCTGTTTCGTTTGCTGCTTCCTTTTTCTTTTCTTGTTAAACTTAAGTAAATCTTTTTCATTCTGAGCTTCGTAAAAATCTTCAATGTAATCGACTGCAAGACGGCCCATTAACGTGCTCCTAAGTTCTACCGGTTTGCTCTCTCCACCTCTTTATTGCATCTCTCGAACCTGCTGCTTTCATAGATTTAGAACCATAACGATCCGCCAAGTTACTTGTTGGATGCGCTTCAGCTATACGAGAAAGGTTTTCGTTCCATCCATCATCATTATGTATACCACTGGTATACTTACTACCTACTAAACCAGGGGCTTTAGTAATGAGGATAGTGAACTGAGGGTTTTCAGCGAGAAAGGCTTCGCGATCAGAATAAGTACATAACTCATCCCAGATCTCGCCAGTTGTATTGTTTTTGAAAGTGTATGTCGGCATAAGTCTCCTTAACCAATAGTATTTAGGTATGGAGCTAGTTCGTCGAGGAACATTCCACGTATATTAGGTGAATTAAGTGGATGTATAGTTAAGTTATCTACTCTAGGTAGAAGTATCTTAAAGTTCACATCAGGACTTTTCTTTGCGAACCACTCAAGATACTTTGCTCTTCTTAGACCATCTGAAAGATTAGTCTTAGTTTCTCGACCATAGCACTCAGTGCCTTCGTACATATTACCTGTTGCTAGATCATTTTGAATAATAAAATCAAAGCCGATGCATATAAGCTCTCGGTGACCATGACGAATAGCTTCAATCATTGCATTCATACCTGCATTGGATCTCAATCTAGTAAAAGGATTAAATTCCGGATGCTCGAATTGCTCTTCGAACGGTGGCTGTATAAACATCTCGCTAGGGAAGTCGCTGGCCTTAATCTCTTCCGTTATAGCCTCATCAATAGCAATAAGGTAATCTGGCATAAAACTTCTATAGAGGGCATTACAGCCGTATATTTTCCCATGTGATCGAAGTTGCTCAAGATCATAACCATCTCGTGATTTCCCGTTTCCAATTATAAATGAGGTACTCATGTCCAACCTTTTGTATCGTTTGGAAATGCCTCCATTACAAGTTTCTTTGTAATCGACTTGAATGGCATCGTTTTCTCTTTAGCAGCTAGAAGTAGCTTAGCATCATTGTTATCAACCGATTCAAGCAGCTCGATAAACATAGTCTCACGCCGTAAAGGCTTCATTGCCTTTCCCTGAGGAGTGTTAACAAAGTACTGTAGTCGTCGGTAGTCAGACTTAAGCACATGCTGTAGGTCGGCCTCCTTTACCGAGGGACTGTAAGGAGGTGATCCAGATGGCAATAACCATACCCACCCTGCATCTAGACCAAACTCAAGAATAACTATCAATGCTTTAGTGCTACTAAATTCACGCAAGCGTTCGATCTTCTTAGCTTTAGTCTTTTCTTTATCAACTTGTTCAAGCATTTCGTACACACTAAGATTCATTAAAATTCACCTATGGATTCCATTAAGTTATTAAGTCTTTTTTCAATAAAGAAGTTAAATAGACCGCTTCTATCATTCATCTCATAGTTATTATATGAACTCATGATACTATTTTCAATATCTTCTGGTATTACAGTAAGATCGATTAGCTGTCGGTTACGCATCCAGTTTCGCTTGAGCATATCTTTCTCTAGATGCTCGCTATTCTCAATCATATCTATATCTAAGCAAGTCAGCTCCTCTAGTATCTTCTTTCTAACAGGCTTCTGCCGTCCCCCATCAACAAAGACACCATCAGGTGAATTAATGTTAGGTATACCATCTCCTCGATCACCTTTGACGATATGCTCTTTCAGATATATCTCAGGATGCTCATGACGTACGAACTTCTTAAGAACAGGGCTATACTGCTTAACGTTCGGGTTTATATGAAGCTGTATGAAGTCTTTATCACTTGAGAGTATAAGTATCTTCTCATTAGTTACGTTGCGTGCTATACATCCGATAATATCATCAGCTTCTGCACCATCGATCAAGATTGTCTTATAGGGGAACACATCCATAAGTTCTTGTCTTACTTTATTGAGTGTTGTAAACATAGTGTTCCAATCCACACCAGAGGACTGTCGATCTTTCTTACGACTGGCCTTATAGAATGGAAATACTTCTTTACGCCAGTATCGCTTACTATCACAGCAGATAACGAGCTCGCCGAATTCGTCGACGAACTTCTGTCTGTAAGAGCGAATGGCATTAAGGATCATATGCCTGAGCATACTTTCATCGAGAGGA
>Ga0180120_10002104_pt1 | contig 10124 bp, 10 predicted proteins | sample CPBDNA_3_FD_129677 | JGI IMG/M metagenome (GOLD analysis project Ga0180120, IMG submission 129677) | Freshwater to marine salinity gradient microbial communities from Chesapeake Bay, USA - CPBay_Spr_31_0.2_DNA (version 2) (version 2) | ecosystem: Environmental > Aquatic > Marine > Coastal ... | reverse complement strand
TAAGCACAAAATCTAGGTTCCCTAGCCTTAAAGTTAACCCATAGGAAATTGTGTTTTTTATCAGCCCCATAACCTTATATATGATATTGTATGTCTTGAAGTATGTCAAACAACAAGAAGACACAAAAGAAGCAAGCTAAGCCTACAAGGTTTAAACTACAAACACATAAAGCAAGATTTGATATGAATCTAGAAAAGCTAGATGAACACTACACTGCTGCTATGAAAGCACAAGCTTTACAGTACAGGAAATACAAAGAGGCTCAAACCTATGCAGCGGATACTGCTGCCCTACTTGAGACTAAAAAGAAACTCTACATGGAGAAGTTAAATGATTAAGAACGTTACAATTAAGCTTGGCGCCACTACTCCTACCGCAAAACAATATGAATCTGCTAGAGCCGATATAGAGACCACATATAGTTTGCCTGATGAAGTTGCAATGGACTTAGAGAAAGCTATGGATATGCACAGTAAAGAAATGAGACGCGCAAAGATAATGCTTACGCAAGCGTTAAGAGCTGTTAAAGATGAACTGGATGGTAAAGATGGTCACTAAGATGGTTCGCGTTAATACGCTTGCTGTTGCAAAGCGATGGTTAAATCAAATGAAAGAAACCTATCATGAATCTCATCATAAGAAGTTAGGCATATGGGAAAAGGCTAGACAAACCTGCACTGCTAAATCATATGGATATACTGATGGAAGTGCTTACATTGTAGGACACACTAAGAGTGTAGAAACTAAAGTAAGTAACTTAGGTAAACGTATCGCTTAAGCTTTTAAGCAAGGTACGTATAGATACTTATGGAGAATAGAGTCGTAGGAGAACTACGGACAAGCTTCAGTTCCTCGCGGACTTTCAACTATTTTGAGGAACCTTCGGTTGGGCTACATTGAACACTCCAGCTAAGTACGTTGTTATTCGCTGTCCTAAATGCTATACATATAGAGCAGCAGAAGATAAACATAAATCATGGAAATGCTATAAATGTAATTATAGCATGAACCGAAAGAATACTAAAATACAAGGAAGACCAGACAATCCTGTAGAAGCTATGCATATACTAAGACTACTAAAAGATAATAAGATATAACACACACACACCTTTGTTTCCACTGGAACTTTCTACTAATGTCTAAACAAACCAAAACCAATTCGACGGCTTATTATCATATCTCTTAATGTTCTTAGATATATATTATATTCTCCAGTGGAAATGAAGGTGTGTGTGTCTATGCTCTAGATATTCTTTTAACTAATTCAGAGGTACTTAGTTTACCTGCACCTAACGTTAATGTTGTAGTAATATTATTCTTTAAATCTGTTTGATATTCTTTAACTATAAATCTTTTATTGTCTTTAAGAGTAGGAATAGATACTTCTACTATATCTCCTAAATCAATCCAATGTGCATTTTCTACTGTTAAAGTATATGCACCCGACGGCTTGTTGTTACTATTGACAATACTATATGCTAACTCCTTCATGCTTGAAGCATCATCAGTTTTAACAGTTATCAATAAACTCTGTGAACCATATTGATTAATACTACTAGTATCAGAATAAGTAGCTACATAATCTGTCTTGTCGCTAGTAACTACAACACTATTAATCATGCGAGTAGTATCTATTGTAGCACTTAGACCGTTACCTACAATATTAAAATTATTCCTACCAAGCTTAGCAACAGGAGTTCCTATGTAAATATCAGGCTGTATAACTTCAAGTGTATTATTGTTTCTTATAAAATAATACCAACGTAAAAATGTCAGTGAAGGATAAGCTCCTTTAAGATATGTATCTGAAGGTTTAGCAGTGTATGTATCAGTAAATATATTATCTAAAAAACCTTTACGAGTTAAATAACCATTAATGCCTTGGTCTTTTTTGTATTTAACACCACAAACTGTGTTTAAAGCCTTAAGGTCTATTGTGGTATTATCATCTATAACATAAGTATTATCATCCATACTATTGTTTAAACCTGCCTTAGCTGCAGGAATTAAATCCATACCTGCATAATGATTGTCTTTATACTTAAATAACTCAGAAGAATTTAAGTCTGCAATGTAATCAAAAGCTGTAGCTGTAGATATTTGATAACCAGGAACAACAGTTTTTATTTTTCCTACAAAATCAATACCCTTTGCAACATCTGATTTACCTACTTGTATTCTAAGAGTGCTACCAATATTACACATCTCTAATCCTTCCCTAGTAGCAAACTGTATAGTTACTTGTCTTGCAGCATTAAATTTTGCTTTTATGCTTATCGCATGAATCCATGGAAAGGTATGTCCGTCAATAGTAACGTTTTCATCAAATAAATCATTGACAAAAACAGTTTCATCTGCCATTAAACAGACTCACCTGCTATAACAAATGTTAAATTATAAACCTCTTGACTGCCTTGCTCAGGCCTTTTAGCCAATGACCAAGATTGTAGTTTTAATTTATATGTTACATATGCAGTGTCACTACTAGTTATTTTCTTATATGCATACTTTGCAAAGTTGTATCTGTTATCTATTAACTGAGTCATAGCAGCAAAACCAGTGTCATCCATAACTCTTACAACCATAGTCAACGCAGGCATACCATATTTAGTGTGCATTGTGCCTACAGGATATCTTCTCATACCTATTGGCATATTAGCATTCAATGTGCTTGCTCTTGATATTTGTGCAGATTGTATAGATATATTACCTAAATTATGTATTGCATCTAAATCTAAAGACGCAGGAGTTTTGAAAGGTATAGAAACTGTTGCAATTGGCGAATCTGCATCCGCACTATCTGTTGCAATTAAATTAAAAGTCTCTGTTGCGTCCGATTCACAAGCAACTGATATAGAAGGTCTTGTAGAAAATATTTCTTTTTTAACAGTTTGTACTACGGTTTGTGTTGAATCTATTTTCTTAAAAGAGGTATCAACATACATATGATAAGTTCCGCTTGATTCTTCAACTTTATCTATTAAGTACATACCTTGATTTGCATTAGTAAATCCTCCCTTAACAATTATAAAATCGCCAGGAGCAAAACCATCTTCAATAAAATTTTCATGCCCACCCGTAGCCACACTTTCAAATCTTTGTTGAGTTACATTAGATTTTATTCTTGCACCATAACCTGTAGTTCCACCACTACCTGCAGTTGCAGCTATTGATACTAAGCCACCCCATATTGTTTGGTCTGTGTCTACACATAAACGAGGAACAACACAACGTGATTTATCATGCGCTGTTGGTTCTGTACCGTCGTCGTCAGATGAAAATATTTGATATATTTCACTAGCGGATGCAGTACCGTCTACAGTTGTAACATATACAAAGTCTACTTGTTTAAAATATATATCTTGTCCGCTTACTGCAGGAGAAGCACCCCAACTTGAACCTGCGCCTGCTGCTGTAGTGTAACCTACATCACCTGGACTAACAGTTGCTTTTACATATTTATAATATCCATCATCAAATCCAGCTACATCATCAGCTATAGATGTACCATCTGCATCAAATGATGCTAATCCAACTACAGTAATAACTGCGTTTGTATAACCATTTTTACTGCACCTAGCATATAACTTTCGACTTGCAGATTCTAATGATTCATTGTTTATATCTAAAACTCCAGAGGTAACTATGTCTGCTGCTGCAGCTTGAGTGCAAGTCCACTTATAATGTTTAATAGATTTGCCACCGCCATAAGAGCGAGAATTAGTGCCTGAAAGTACTACAGCACTCTCTCTATCACCTGCAGTAGATGCAAGCGCTGTTTCGCCCCTAGAAGCGCTAATTTCAGCCTCTGGCGGTATAGTTGTGTTTTTAACTGTAATGTCTTCAGGTTCACTACGGAATCCAAATTCATCTTCTACAACTACACGAATAGTCTGATGCTCTTTGTAAATAGAGCCAAGCGCAGAAGTTTGTAAATCGCCAAGAATGTCTTCATCAACTCCATACCTATGAGTCATAACAACATTACCGTCTGAAGTAGAAGACGGTGAAGACAATTCATATTTAACATAATTACTTATATCTTCTACATTGCCAACATTAAATAAACTTCTTTGTGGAACTTTAGCTGGAGAATAAACATATATTTGAGTTGTAGTGTTCATAGCAGATGCAGTATCTGATTCATGGTCTACATCAGAAGTATTAAACTGAGCACGTTGTACAGTATATTGATAATCAGTACCACCGCTTTTCTTTTCTACAACTTTAATAATTTCTAAACCTTCAGCTTGACCGCTTGCTGATTCTGTATTTAATACAATATAAACTTCATTTACGCCAGCTTCATAAATATATCCATCTAAACCATGTTGTCTATTAACCTGTAACGTAGTACCTCCAGACGCTAAATCAGCCCCTAAAGCGATACTAAACAGCGTGCCCCCACTTGTTTTATAACGAGCAGGCGTCAATGCATTCCAATTGACATATACTTTTTTTATTTTTCCTTTAGCTTTACCACCTGCATGATGTCTGTTAGTAGTAAATGTACTATCACAAGCTACTTTTAATTCTACTAAATCTCCAACCTCAAATTCTGTAGTTTGTGTTCCTTCTTTGTTATAGCTTAATGCTGACGTAATTGATGGCTTTACTGCCTTTACTACATTAGAAGCAGTTGCATTGCTTGTCGTATTGTTTGCATCCTCTACAAACATCCTGTAATAATGAAAAATAGAACTGCTACCGATAGTAGGTAAACCTGGCGTGCTTAATTCATTAGTACTAAATGACCTTCGTCCAACTTCAAATGTAGTTAAATGCGGACCGCTATTGTCATTATATGCATCTAATGAAGTAGAAGCAAAAGTACCATCTGAATTTGAGGTAGCTGTTGTTAAATATAGCTGAGTTAAATCATTGTCTTCTAATCCATTTACTACATTAATAGTTGCTGTTTGTTCACTACCTGTTCTTTGACTCCACCAAGTTAATCCATCATCATTTGCTTCTATGTCTATTTGCGGAACAACAGGTGAAGGGTCTTCATACAGTACCTTATACTCTAAATTACTTAAAGTAGCTCGTGTATCTTCAGTCTTTGTAATAGTAGTACCATTTTTCCAAATGCCAAGATTTACTTTAGTTCCAAAATCTAAACCATAAGCTTCTATTAGTGTTTTAAGGCTTACAGTTTCAGCGGTAGAAGACACATAAGCTTTGTATACTTTCTCTTGCGCTTTAGAACCCCCCATCCATCTTGGATTCCAACTACTAGAGCCATCAGGACTATTCCATGTTGCATTAGTAGGACTAAAATCGTTATTTAACAAACCAAAAAATAAAGTGCCTGAAGTTGCGTTAACATCAAATTCAATGTCTTTTAAAATTGCATTGTCTGCAATACCAAATTCTTCTCTTGTTTTTATGGTAAAAGTTACAAGCGTAGCTTCTGCATCAGTTCTACTTTTAAAAATATCTGCATTTGCAGGAATTGCACCTGCTGAAGGAGTGCCATCATAGTTTCTTTCAATGTTAATATCGTCTGAAGCTGGTGAACCATGGCCAGTCATTAACACAAGTTCAGCACCTAATGAAGAAGCACCACTAGCTTGAAATGCTAAAACATTACCAGGTACGGCTTGAGATTCAGGAGAAGTATCATCAGTATCTATAACAGTATCAGTCTCTGCAACTGTAGCATCAACATCAAAACCAGCATCTACAAACGATTCGGCTTGTACACTTTTCGTGTTTGTACCTTGCGCAGTTGTTGGTGCTGAATTGTCAATACGACAAAAGTTTGATGTCGCAATTGATTCTACACTAGTATATACTTCTACACCCATATTACGCTAAGAAATCTCCTCCTCCTGTTAAATCACCTATAATACCAAGTTTATCTAATTGATTATCAATAAAATCTTGAGCCCCTTGGCCTAAACCAAATATGCCGTCTTTTGCCATTTCTAAATAATCTATAAGTTGTTTAAATGCTTCGTTTGCTACTTCAACTCCTTTAGTAACAAGGCCAAGTTTTGCTTCAAGAAATAATAGCATAGCTGCTAATGCCGCAGCAGCTACGACTACCATAACAATTGGATTTGCAAGTAATGCTCCATTTAATGTCAATACTGCTATTGTCTGTGCCTTTATACTAGCTATAGTTACATTTGTTGCGACAGCGTAAACAGCTTGGGCTACAGTTGCAAGACGTAAAATTGCAATTAAAGTTTCTAAACCACCAGTAACTTTTTCTCTTTCTTTCCATACTTTACGCTCTTTTTCAGCTTCTTCTTCTGTAATGTCTCCTGCAGCAAGTTGTGCATCAATACGCTTGTACTGTGCAGATACTAATTGGTTCAAACCACTAGTTGCAGCTTCCATAAGTGCAAGATTTTTAATTAAACCTACGTTAGCTTCCGTAGTAGTTTTGCCACCTTGTTGAATTGATTTATTTAATTTATCTTGAGCATCTTTTGCACCTTCTCCTCTTTTTTGACCTTTAGCAAATGATTCTCCTAAACTATTATATTTAGCATCTAAAACTTCTACATCTTTTATTGCATCTTGAGCATCAGCTTCAATAACTGCTAACATTTTAAAAGTTTCTGCTTCGGCCATTATTGACTTATCATCTCCGCTTCTCTAGCACGCTTATCATATATTAATTTCATTGCTCTAGCTTTTTCAGACGTCATAATACTTACATAACTTAATAAAGTGTCTGTATCGTTTTGGTCTATTACATCCATCATCATTGCAATATCTTCATACGACATATTAGGCTCTGCTATTATATGTTGTAACATATTGTAAGACATAGGCCTAGTCTTCATAGCATATTCATTTAACATATGACTTTCGCTTTCGTTAAGAATATCACCATTAGCAAATCTATTGAGTAATGGTTTACATCGTTCAGCTTCTTCAGCTAACTCACCTTGCAATAGAAAATTCTTATTATCTATTTCATCCCAATCTGTTTGAGTTAATCTTTTTAATACAATCTTAGGCGCTTGCTCTTTGTAAAAAAACCTTCTCCAACCTTTAGGTTTGTAGAGTCTTGATAAACTTGGTAGTAGTATCTCCTTGCGTTCCCAGTAATCTTCTCTTACTGTTCCTACGTCAAGTAGAGGGGCGTCTATCTGACCTGTTATGCTTACCATTTACCTACCTACTGTAATGTTATATCAGTACTAATTGCAAACGCACTAAAGTTTCTATAATTTCCATTACCTCTAAATTTAATACTTAACGTATCTACTATTTCTCCACCTGGAGAAAGAGGTCTTGTGAATGAAGTTATAGTTCCATTTGTCAATGCTATTGAACCATTCGTACCAAAATCTAATCTAACTAAAGGAAGAGTTATTTGACGCGTATACAAGTCATATAAATCTTCGTTGTGCGCAGTCATAGTTAAGTCTAAAGTAATATCTGCTTTACCTCTTGCTATTTTACTATTCTGCAACCATTTGCTATCAAGTTTACCTGGAATTGGAGTATTGTTGTTTGCTATCTTAAGAGATACTGTTTTAAGATTAGTAAACTCTGTTAATGTTTCTGCAGTATCTGCAATACAAGGAATGTTAACAGCACTTCCTGTCATTTTGTAAATTCCTTTTAACAAGTTTGAAGTGTCATAGCTGTCTGCACCACTGCCCTTTGCTGCAGGAGTCCCACTGTGTGCGCCGTTTATAACGCCCATTAATTCAGAAATAGTGTTAACATTTGCATGGTCTAAATCAATAACGCCATTAGAAATAATTGCAGTATCATCTCCTGCATCATATTCAGTATCAACAGCATCATTAGCTTCTATAAAGAAACGCATATATCTTTCACCTACTTCTACATACTTTCCTGCAGTGTCTGTCAATTGCAAAGCATCATCATCTTGTATAACAAACCTCGATGTGCTCAGCGGGTCTGAAGCTGCTGAAAAACTAACTGTCAAATCTGTTGGAAGTAATGGGTCTGTGCTTGGTGCGCTTGGAAAGCTAACCGCATCATATTGCATTGCTCCTCCTGAAGGTGCTGATGGATTAAAAGTAAAATTACCATTGTCACTATCCTCACTAAACATGGCTGTACATTGTGCATCTAAAGTCATGTAACCTCCTGTAGTATAATCTGCTTCTAATGTAGCTTCGTTAACAACTACTCCATTACAAAGAGTGTAATGTCCAGTAGATAAATCTTTAGCAAGTATAACGTGCGAATATGTGTCGGTGGTAAGACTGTGCGCAGTGTCTATAGAGCCTGAAATGTCTGTTTTACCAATTGCATTACCAAGTAGCTCTTTCCACCCGTCACCTTGTAGCCCTACTTTTAAAGGCAAAGTAACATCAACCGGTCCTGCTGCATGAAATGCATCCGTTGATTGTCCAAGGCTTGGAACAGGAGTTATATTCATGTTTACCGCTCTAGGGTCAAATGTGTCCAGTAGACCTAAGTGAAAGAGTTCTGTATCTGGGGCGTCCCCATATGTAGACTCTACTTCGAATGCTGCTTGTATATCTTGCGTGATTTTTACCATTTTTAATTTACCACCTCATAACTTGTGATTTCACAGTTAAGAACATAACGATACCAACGACGATTCTTGTCGGACTGGTCTGTACGGCTTAGAAGTCTAATGCTTGCATAATCCGTGTTTAATGCGGTTCCTGCACTTTTTGAATGCGCCGCATGAATGATGTGTATTACACCTTGATACAAAGCCCTAAGCCTTGTTCTATTTTCTGCAGTTGCTATATCTATAGTAACTGTTGAAGTATGTTTGTCTACGCCTTTGCCTATGCCTAAAATATCATGTCCTGCAGACGTTTCATAACATCTAATAATGTCTCCGTTTTTTAAATTCTTTTTACCTATGTCCCATGATTCATCTATTATTGGGGTTGTACCTACGCTACTTGCCACTGCTGTCCAATTGTTTTCTAATAAATCAACTACTGTTGATACAGGGTCTGCTAAAGTAGCATAAGTTGCAGCCATTAAGGTAGCACACCCCTAGCTCCAAAGCCTCCAATAGCTCTTGCTGTTGGCATTGTCCTACCTAACCTTCTGCCATCTTTTAATAATTTCATTGCCATCTCTTCAAATCGTTGAGATTTTGTAGAATTATCCATTGAATCGTCTCCTTCTTGCATTAAATTTAAATCATCATTCATTGCAATCATTGCTGATGTAAAATAAATTGTAGCTTGTTTTATGTCTTGCGGAGTTGCCGCTGTTGCATATCTGTAAGTAACATACGCAGTTACTCCAGAAGGTGCATCACTTAACAAATTAAATTGATTATAACTGTTCAAATAAATAGTTCCGCGTTCTTTGTCTATCCAATAATCTTTACCTGTTACATTTGTAATAGTGTCATCGCCAGTCTTACCTGCAATATATTCTACATAATTACCACCATCCCAAATATGAAGCTTGTCGGTTCCGCTATCCATATCTAAAATAGGATAATGTCTTAACTGAATCCTGCCTCTATCATTTACTGAATTAGACATTACTCTCTGTATTCTACCTCTTTCTTCTGTTACTGCCTTTGCTCTACTTGTGTGCCATGCATGGTCTGTTAGCTGGTCTACACGTTCTTCTGCCATATTAATGAATGATTCAACTTGACTTATCGTTGGTGTGGTATCTGTTGCGTGAAACGCATCAACCTGCAAGAAAGCAGAAATGTCAGCATGAGCGCAGTAATGTGTTGCCATTATAGAATCCTACTCAATGCCGTATTCATTAACTTTTCGCCTGTTGTTGCTACAACCATTCCATTGAAATCTATCGGTTGTCCTGCCATGTTCCAGCCTATTGCTCCAACTGGTAATGTAGTGTATCCTTGTTGTGTTGCCAATGGTGGAGGTCCTCCGCCATTTGCTGTATAATATTGTTCTCCATTAGATAATGAATCTATTTGTGGAGGTGGCATTTGCCATGCTTGTGGTGCTGCTGTTGCTGCTCCACCTACTCCAAACCAAGTCCAAGGTTTAAACAATGCTGCACCGCCTTGTTGCATAGGCATCTGTTGTCCGTACGGATTCATCTGTCCCATCTGTTGTTGGTATGGATTCATTTGTTGTTGAGTCACAGGAGGAGCTTGCTGAAGTTGACCGTTGTCGCCATATGGGTTCTGCCAATTCAAAAC
>Ga0180120_10002099_pt1 | contig 10140 bp, 10 predicted proteins | sample CPBDNA_3_FD_129677 | JGI IMG/M metagenome (GOLD analysis project Ga0180120, IMG submission 129677) | Freshwater to marine salinity gradient microbial communities from Chesapeake Bay, USA - CPBay_Spr_31_0.2_DNA (version 2) (version 2) | ecosystem: Environmental > Aquatic > Marine > Coastal ... | reverse complement strand
GATGGTGATTCTGAAGCGCCCAAGCAAGTAAAGCGGAAGCTCACATCTAAGCAGGAGCGTTTCCTCTCAGGACTGATACGAGGGCAGTCTCAATATGAGGCGTATTGTAACGCCTACAATGCGAAGGGGATGAAGCGTAGCGCTATCGATACAGAAGCGTGGCGACTTGCCGGTCACCCGGAGATATCCCGCAGACTGCATGCCCATCATGCGAGTATTGAACGGGCTGCATCAACCTCCGCCCTCTCGCGAAGGCGGCTAGTTCTTGAACGGCTAGAGCATGAAGCAGTGAACGCGGAGAGTGACGCGGCCCGTGTCCGGGCGCTGGAGTTGCTAGGCAAGACTCACGATGTGGGCTTGTTCGTTGAACGTATCGAGACGGATAATGGTGACCGCTCACCCGACGAACTGCGCCGCGAGTTGCAGGACAAGCTGACTGCCCTGCTCACTGCCTCAGGTTAAAAATAACCCTACCTGCCTGCCTCTCTCTCACAGAAAATCGACAGGGGGGTACCCCTTATAGCCACACTATCTGACAGCGCTGGGGGGTAGGGGGAGGGGGGGACCCTATAAGTCATCGCAAGGGTGCTGGGTATACACACTATTCCACACAGATAATAACACCATTTTCATGAACATGGGGTACTACCCCCATTTAGGTACCATTCTGGCCCACAAACACAGTTTTACCCGTGTAATTCTTATCAAATTGGTACCATGCACAGTTATCTTTGCCTGTATTGGGTGAATTTTCGATCCACTTCACTCTTCCTACGCTAATAACCTTCTTGCATAGGTGCATATACTCTGCGCTTTGCTTGGTATGCATCCAGTCTGCATCGAACAGCAGATAAGTTGGTGCGATGCTCGATAGCCTTACTATAATTTTATGGAGTATGTCCCTTGACCAAGGTGGGTTCGTGATAAAAGCCTGCCCTAGACAAGAATACTGGTGGGTTGCATCACCTGTTTTGATGTATGCGCTCTTTGGTTCTATATCGGAAGCTCTGCCACATACCTTACCATGTTTCGTAAGGTAGCTTATTAGTGCTCCATTGCCTGCACATGGCTCTTCGTACCGTGTGATATCCGCTATATGCGGTATTAGGGGGGTTACTGCCTTGTACGGCGTCGGATAAAAATCTCTTTCTACCCTATCAAAATTTGATCTTTTGCCCATTTTCTCTAAAAAAAAATGCTAGACCAGCTTCTCTAGCGATAGGTGTGCTGGCCTAGCTAGTTTGTGCTGTTATAGGTATCAGCACAGGGAGGAAACATCGAAAAACTCTGTTTGACCAAACTAACTAGGCTAGTTCTAGCATAGATTCTAGTTCTAGTCTATAGCTAGTCTAGCCTATATATTATATTTTTAGTCTAGACTAAGTTCTAGTAGTACTAGTATAAGGGTTTGTGCGTTACAAATTTGTTCGGGGAAATGCTTTGCCAAAAAAAGTTGAACACAAGTACGAGTTTAGTCGGGATAAGAAAACCTCTATCGGCTCCTCCACATTCAGCAGACCTCTGAACAAACACAAACGCAGAGATTGGAAGAAGTACATAGGTCAAGGCAGATGAAGTGGGTGATCATTGTCATCATGACCACATTTTCTGTCGATGGTCACGATGCGGTTGAAATTTCCATGAGGTACGACAAGCCATTCTATTTTGAAACGAAGAATGATTGTTTGGTTTACGTCAAAGAAAACGCCCTTGAGCTATCTCTTTTTGCAATTTCAAAATTCAACAACGAAAAGCAAGTTGAAAATATATTCTGCATTCCGAAAGAAGCATCAATATGAATTTCACCACAATTGAAATTGCGCGGGACCTATCGAAGACTGAAACATTCTTCCTTCTTGCTGCATCATGCAGAGACAATTTGATGTATCTGGCATCTCCGTTCAAATCAGAAAAGGTCTTCCAGCCCTATAAAGGGGTCCCTGAGTGGGTTTGGCGTGAAAGGGCTGCACAGACAGCCATTGTTACCGAATGGCTACTCAACAACGGAATATGGGCCTTCTCGCCTATAGTCTACGGGATGCATATTGAAGAAATGTGTGGCAGTCATGATTCTGGCTGGTGGCTGCGTAGGGATTTTGAATTTTTTAAAAAATGTGATGTCTTTGCAATTCTCGCATTAGCTGGATGGGAAGAAAGTCCCGGCGTCCAAAAAGAGATTGAATGGGCATTAACAACTGGGAAAACAATATTTAAATTAGAGTTGGAGGATAGTTTTTTTGACGAAGAAACAACAGCAAGTGCTGAATTTCATAGAAAAATTTTGGGAAACGCATAAGTACTCTCCTTCATATCGAGAGATATCAGACATTGAGGGAACAACATTATCTCACGCACACGCTATCGTGTCGGCGTTGTCCAAAAGAGGATTTATTCACACAGAAAAAGGTCAGGCTAGAGCAATCTATCCCATACCTGTATGGAGGTGCATGAGGCATGAGGCCGATATATCAGACGCAAAATGATCTAGATAACGAGACCAGCGTTCTTACTGACTTTGAGACGTTCCTGTTGGATGATGTATATTTTGCAACAGAAGGCCCTGTGAAGAATGATTTCTGGTCTATCAAGTCTCCAAATTTTTCATGCTACGATTATGTTCTCACTTGTGGCGATGAAGATGAGCCGGGGGACCCTATTGCTTTGATCGAGGTCAAGCAAAGAAGATATAAATCAAATAGCTTTCCAACCTATAAAATATCAAAAAAGAAAATCGACAACATCATTTGTGCGTCTTACGAGCGCAATATGATATCGATGTTGATCGTTCAGTGGAACGATGCCGTCACCAGTATGATTATTTGCAATCCATTTGATCAGATAGACAATTACCTTAATAGCCCGGTGACGGACGAAGGCTTTTCAATTTTTGATAATTGGTGTGGAGATATGAACTCTTATATTTCGAGAGGCAAAATAACAACCACAACGTGGGGCAGGACAGACAGAAACGATCCTCGCGACATCGAAGCTGCCTATGAGATACCAATGACCCTATTCAGATCAGTTGACTAACAATCACCCCATGAAACCATGTGAGATAAAAATGTATGAATTAAAAGTAAAAGACGGAACATATAAATCAGACACTTTATTTTCATTAATGTGGGCTGTGTTTTATCACAGGCTGCATCATTGGAAAAAAGGTGAAGGATTTAAGGATTAAGTTGATTGTTAGAAAAAACAAACAAAATACAAAATATTGATTTTGTGGTCATTGTTTATTATAAATAGCATGTACCTATTATTTAGGTCCGGTGCCGGGAATACCGATACCCGTGCAAGTTCCCCTTTACGCACCGGGAAAAGGGCGCTTCGGCGCTCTTTTCCTAATTTGAATGGGGTTATATGGACGTTCAGCTAGAAAGCTACTTGAATAAGGTTTCTACTCTGCCTGCTGCGGAGCAAGAAGAAATATTGAAGTTGCTACAAGACTTGGATGTGGCGACAAAAAGAGAAGCATCCCAAACTAGTTTCCTCAGATTTGTACAAGAAATGTGGCCTGCTTTTATTCATGGCTCTCATCATGAGATCATGGCAGATGCCTTTGAAAAGGTGTGTGACGGTAAGTTAAAAAGATTAATTATTAATATGCCGCCACGGCATACCAAATCAGAGTTTGCTTCATATCTTCTACCCGCTTGGTTCTTGGGCAGGTATCCAGAAAAGAAAGTTATCCAAACCGCACATACAGCAGAACTGGCCGTAGGGTTTGGTCGTAAAGTGCGAAACCTAGTTGGAGACGATACCTTCAAGTCGGTGTTCAAGGACGTATCTTTGAGATCAGACTCAAAAGCTGCCGGTCGATGGAGCACCAACAAAGATGGTGAATATTTTGCTATTGGTGTTGGCGGTGCTGTTACTGGTAAGGGCGCTGATCTTTTAATCATTGATGATCCGCACAGTGAGCAAGAGGCTAGGTCTTCTGATATCTCTGTATTTGACCCTGTGTACGAGTGGTATACATCAGGCCCTAGACAGAGATTACAACCGGGTGGTGCGATTGTGATCGTTATGACGCGGTGGCATCAACGAGATTTGGCTGGTCAAATATTGAAAGCTTCTCAACAAAGGGATGGCAGTGATGAATGGAAGGTTATCCAGTTGCCTGCAATCCTGCCGTCAGGGAATTCTCTTTGGCCTGAGTTTTGGCCCCAGCCAGAACTAGAGAAGCTAAAGGCTGAGTTGCCTGCATCAAAGTGGTCAGCACAATATCAACAAGACCCCACTGCTGAAGAAAACGCTATTATCAAAAGAGATTGGTGGCGTGTGTGGGAAGAAAAAGAACCGCCTAACTGTGAGTTTATAATACAATCATGGGATACAGCTTTTCTGAAAACAGAAAGGGCTGACTATTCAGCTTGCACAACGTGGGGTGTTTTTTATCCTGACGAAGACGAAGGCGGTAACGCAAACATAATTCTTTTAGACGCATTCAAAGATAGAATGGAGTTTCCAGAATTAAAAAGTGTTGCAATGAAAACATACAATGAATGGGAACCAGACGCCTGTATTGTAGAGGCCAAAGCGGCTGGTATGCCGCTTATATTTGAGTTGCGTCAGATGGGGATGCCTATCGGGGAATTCACTCCATCTAGAGGCAACGACAAGATAGCCCGTGTAAATGCTGTTAGTGATCTCTTTGCCTCTGGCGTTGTGTGGACGCCCCAAACTTCTTGGGCAGAAGAGGTTATAGAAGAATTCGCAGCGTTTCCTGTCGGAGAGCATGATGACTTGGTTGACAGTAGCACTCAAGCATTACTCAGGTTTAGGCAGGGCGGTTTCATAAGAATGTCATCTGACGATGACGAGGATTTTATTCCCCGATCAAAGGCGGATTATTACTAATGAGTATATCAGATAAGTTACAGAAAAATTGTCAGGTTGACAGTAGAAACAATCCATATTCTCTAGATCAGTGCGAAGAAGTCCACCAGTCTTTTGTAGCAAGCGGAATGGGCCATTCGCAGTACGCAAAGAATATTGGAATTGGAGTTGGCAAGCTCCGATATATTCTAAGGCGTAGGCTAGAGCTAATAGAAAAGTTTGATACAGATGCTCCTTTTTTTGTAAGAAAAGAAGATATCGGTGACGATATAGCTGACGTTAATGATATCATTGCCAGAAGAAGACGCGAATTCAACAGAAGAGATAAGGCTACAAAATCAAACGCATTGATACCGTGCTTTGTCAAAATCAAAGGCCCTGTGGGAATTTTGCACATGGGGGACAATCACGTTGATGACCCCGGAACAGACATCCACCTTCTTCAGAAACATATTGACCTGATTAACGGTACGGAGGGATTGTTCGGTGCTAATGTTGGCGACATGGCAAATCACTGGGTTGGACGGCTCGCTCGCCTCCATGCATATCAGTCAACTACTGAAGCAGAAAGTTGGAGACTGGTGGAATGGCTTATGACCAGTGTTGATTGGTTATATATAATTGGCGGCAATCACGATATGTGGGTTGGTGATGGCGATCCTATTGAGTGGATGGTTAGAAATCAGATGGGGGTTTATAAGTCCCACGGCGCTAGAATAGAGTTAAGATTTCCTAATGGCAATTCAGCTATTATTAACGCTCGTCATGACTGGCCGGGGCATTCTCAGTATAATCCAGCGCACGGTCCAGCGAAGGCAATACAAAGAGGTGTAACTGACCATATAGTTATCGCTGGTCATAAGCACATAACGGGATACCAAATCTTAAAGAACCCGTTGTCTGGCGTCATATCTCATGCGCTAAGGGTTGCTTCATATAAAATCCATGACGATTATGCTAATGCCTTGGGTTTGCCGGATCAGAATATATCGCCAGCAGTTTTGACTATTATAGACCCAGAAAAAGATCAAAGCGATCCGGGTATGATCAATGTTTTCCACGATGTTGATAGCGGTGTGGAATTTTTAAGATTTTTAAGAAAAAAATATGTTAAAGTTAATGAAGCATCTCAAGGAAAAGTCTGATGGCTGTAGAAAAGCGTCTTGAAGAGAGTGAAATTGAATTAATGGACCCCGACAGCCCTGCCCAAGAGGTGGAAGTCGCTGTTGTTAATCCTGAGGCTGTTGCGATTTCAACAGATGATGGTGGTGTTGTGATTGACTTTAGCCCTGAAGGCGAAGGCATTTTTGAGGGCGGTCATGATGCAAATCTAGCTGACGCAATGGATGATAAGGAGCTTCAGGGTCTTGCTTCAGAACTTTCTTCTGACTTTGAGATGGATCAAAACTCTCGTTCTGATTGGGCAGACGCTTATGTTAAGGGCCTAGACCTGTTGGGTTTAAAGGCCGAAGACAGAACCACGCCTTGGCCCGGAGCTTGCGGAGTTTACCATCCTATCTTGACAGAGGCAGTGATACGCTTTCAATCGCAAGCGATTATGGAGGTGTTTCCAGCGTCTGGACCCGTCAAGACTAAAGTTGTTGGTAAGATTACGAACGAAAAACAAGAACAGGCAAACCGCGTTCGAGATTATATGAATTACCTCTTGACCGAAAAAATGACAGAGTATCGTCCAGAGATGGAACAACTGTTGTTTAGTCTGCCGTTAGCTGGGTCAGCCTTTAAAAAAGTTTACTTTGATGCCAGCATGGATCGTATTTGCACTACGTTCGTACCCGCCGAAGATTTTGTAGTTAGCTATGGAAGCTCTGATTTGCCGTCAGCAGAAAGATACACGCATATTATGCGTAAATCTTCTAATGAGATTAGGAAGTTGCAAGTCGCTGGTTTGTATAGAGATGTAAAGATTGGTAATGCTCCTAACTATGAGACTGATATTCAAGAGAAGTATGACGAAATAGAGGGCGAGAGCCGCGCAGGCGACAATGACAATCGTCACATTGTTCTAGAAATGCATGTTGATCTTGATCTGGAAGGCTTTGAAGATAGAGACGATAGCGGAGAACCGACAGAGATAGCGTTGCCGTATGTTGTGACTATTTTAAAGTCTGGCAATAAGATTTTGTCTATACGCCGCAATTGGTATGAAGATGATAATAAGAAAATGAAGCGTATGCACTTTGTGCATTATCAATATATGCCCGGTTTAGGGTTTTATGGCTTCGGACTTATTCATCTGATTGGTGGTATTGCTAAAAGCGCAACTTCAATTCTTCGTCAGTTAGTCGATGCTGGCACACTCTCTAACCTTCCGGGTGGTCTAAAGTCTCGCGGTTTGCGTATAAAGGGAGACGATAGTCCAATCATGCCGGGTGAGTTCAGGGATGTTGATGTTCCGGGTGGAGCAATCAGGGATAATATCACATTCCTTCCATACAAAGAACCAAGCGGCGTACTTCATCAGATGCTGGGTGAGCTCGTTGATGAAGGCAGGCGTTTCGCTTCCTTGACCGATTTAAAGCTTGCTGACATGAAGCAGGACGCTCCCGTGGGCACAACCTTGGCTTTAATTGAACGGTCAATGAAGGTTATGACTGCAATTCAAGCTCGTTTACATGCTTCGATGAAGCGAGAGTTTGTTTTAGTTTCTGACCTTGTCCATGATTATGGGGCAGACGATGGTTATGAGTACGAATCAGAGGATGACGCTGTAAAAGTAGAGGACTTTGATAATCGTATAGATGTCATCCCTGTTAGCGATCCAAACTCATCTACGATGAGTCAACGCATTATGCAGTATCAGGCTGCATTACAGCTATCTCAACAAGCCCCTCAAATGTATGATTTGCCAGAACTGCATAGGCAAATGCTTGATGTTCTTGGAATTCAAGATGCAGATTCTATTATTCCTCTTACTGGAGAGAGGAAGCCCCGTGATCCTGTATCAGAGAACATGGATGTTCTGAACGGCAAGCCAATGAAAGCGTTCTCATATCAAGATCATGAAGCGCATATACAGGTGCATATGAACGCCATACAAGACCCGAAAATTACTCAGCTTGTGAGCCAAAGCCCGATGGCCGGCACCATACAGGCCGCTATGTCAGCGCACATACAGGAGCATTTAGGGTTCATGTACAGGCGTGAGATTGAGAAGCAAATGGGCGTTGAGTTGCCACATGAGAATGAGCCCCTGCCAGAAGATGTTGAAGTTAACTTGTCTCGCCTTGTTGCTGAAGCGTCAGATCGGTTATTCCGAAAAGATGTTATGGAAGAGCAACAGAAGAAAGCTATGGAGCAGGCCCAAGACCCTGTTATCCAGATGCAACAACAAGAGCTCCAGCTTGAGGCGGCAGACCTTGAGCGTAAGGCGCAAACTGACACCGCTAGAATGATCAAAGACCTTAAAGAGGCCCAGATGCGTCAAGAGACTGAGCTTCTCAGGATCAAGTCTCAAGAGCGTATGGAAGGCTCTAGGCTGGGCGTTGAGATTGCTAAAGACGCTTTGGCGGCAGAGCAGAAAAAAGAAGACGTTAAGCGTAAGGGCATTATGGATACAGCCAAGGTTCTTTCTGATGTTGGAAAAAGCTTGATGAACCCGAATAATGGTAATAGAAACAATAGAGGTTAAAATTAACTTGAGGTGATGTGTGGCTGTAATAGAGAATCTCTATGAGTTATATCAAAAGAACATTAGAGAATATATGAATGAGAAGGCAGACTTTTTAGCTACTGGTGGTGCGAGTAGTTTTGAAGAATACAACAAGGCAGTGGGAGTAATCCAAGGTCTTGCATTGGCTGAAAGAGAGCTTATTGATCTTTTTGATGCTTTGCGTAAAGGAGAAGAAGATGACTGAAGAGAATGTCGTTCCATTGGACGATGTAAGAAAGGCAAAAGCCCTGCCTGATCCTGTGGGCTATAAATTGCTCATAGCAATCCCCACTAAAGAAGAAAAGACTGAAGGTGGCATCTTGTTGCCGGAAGACGCTCGCCGTCGAGAAGAAGAAGCCAGCATTACGGGCCTGATATTAAAAGTTGGTCCTGACGCTTATTCTGACACTGAGAGGTTTCCCGGCGGTCCTTGGTGCAAAAAAGGCGATTGGATCGTAATGCGCTCTTATAGCGGCACTAGGATAGAGGTGCATGGCAAGGAGTTTCGTATTATTAATGACGATTCTGTCGAGGCAATAGTAGAAGACCCAAGGGGGATCAAACGGGTATGATTAAAGAAGGAGCTTTGCAAGAGGCTGAAGAAGTCATTGAGGAAGAAGATGTTCCCGACCCTGACGCCTTTGAAGTTAGTATCGTAGATGACACTCCCGAAGAAGATCGTGGTCGAGTTAAGCAAGCGGATGACGATGCTGAAGACGCTGATGTTGACGACGATGATGAGGAAGTGGATGAAACGCAGTTCAGCAAGCGTATCCAAAAAAGGATTAATAAGCTTCGCTATGATTACAATGAAGAGAGACGAGAGAAAGAGCGTTTTCAAAGAGAAAATACAGAAGCAGTAACTTACGCTCAATCTATACAAAGTCAGAATGACAATTTGCGAAATCAGTCTTCTGAGTTAAGGCGTCTCCTCTATGATCAGGTGGCTGCAAAAACAGACACAGAAATAGAATCTGTTAAACGTCAATATAAGGACGCTTACGAGAGTGGTGATACAGACTCGGTTGTAAGCGCTCAAGAGGACTTGAGTAGGCTTTATGCTGAAAAAACTAGATTTGCAGTTGAGAGCGACGGGTTTGATCAACAGGCCGCGTCTCAACAGCAGCCTCAACCTCAACAGCAGGCACCTAATATACCGCCTCCTGATCCAATGGCAGTTGACTGGTTAAAACGTAATTCTTGGTTCCAGCAACCCGGATATGAGGAATTGACAGGATTTGCTGTGGGTCTTCATGAAAAACTTGTAAAACAAGGGGTAGACCCGCGTAACAATCCAAGCTATTATGAGAATATAGATGCTGCTATTGAAGAGCAGTTTTCTAAAACCTTGGGGAAGGGCAAAAAGCCAGCTAGTGAGGCTCCGACTTCCCGAAGAACCCCGGTAGTATCGCCGTCCAAAAGGGGGTCTGGTGGTACTCCGCGCAAAGTGGAGTTAACTAGTACTCAGGTTTCTCTCGCCAAGAAACTTGGGTTATCGCCTCAACAGTACGCGGCACAGCTTGTGAAGGAGATGAGTAATGGCTGACGTAAGAGGATCAGAGCGCAAACCGAGACAGACGGATACCCGTGAAGAACAGGTGCGTAATAAACCATGGGAACCG
>Ga0180120_10002092_pt1 | contig 10162 bp, 10 predicted proteins | sample CPBDNA_3_FD_129677 | JGI IMG/M metagenome (GOLD analysis project Ga0180120, IMG submission 129677) | Freshwater to marine salinity gradient microbial communities from Chesapeake Bay, USA - CPBay_Spr_31_0.2_DNA (version 2) (version 2) | ecosystem: Environmental > Aquatic > Marine > Coastal ... | reverse complement strand
AGATAAGTACTTACTAGATATAGGAATTACACGTGGCGAAATCAAAAGCAAAATCTACCGTTAATGCGGCGGGTAACTATACTAAGCCTACTATGCGTAAGTCTCTTGTGGCATCCGTTAAGGCTGGCGGTAAAGGTGGAAGCCCCGGACAGTGGAGCGCAAGGAAAGCTCAGATGGTCGCTAAACAATACAAAGCTAAAGGTGGAGGATATAAGTCATGAAGGTAGACGCACCTAAAGGATACCACTGGATGAGACAAAAAGATGGTAGCATGAAACTGATGAAGCACGCAGGTAAGTTTGTACCTCACAAGGGTGCTTCTCTTGCTGCAAACTTTGCTGTTCAGAAAAAGCACGATGACAAAAAGTAAAAGTCAAAAGAGCCTCACTAACTGGACTAAACAGAAGTGGACTACTAAGAGTGGTAAGCCATCAACGCAAGGACCGAAAGCTACGGGTGAACGCTATCTACCTAAGAAAGCTATTAAGTCTCTTAGTGCTTCTGAGTATGCCTCTACAACACGATCTAAGCGAAAAGGAAATGCTGCGGGTAAGCAGTATGTGGCTCAACCGAAAGCGATTGCTAAAAAAGTAAAACCATATAGGAAGAAATCATGAAGAGATATTTGAAGCGTCTAGCAAGGGCAGTGTTCAATAGAGATTGTCTATGTAATAAATGTGAATGTTAAAAGCTAGTTGCATTTTTACAACTAGTATGTTATAACTACATATATTAAAACATTATTTAAAGGCAATAAGTATATGGCTAAGCAGCTAACCGAAAACCAACAGAAGTTTCTTGAGGCTCTCTTTGATGAGGCAGCAGGAGATGTTCTTATGGCTAAGCGCATTGCTGGCTATAGTGATGGTACACCTACACGATCAATTACAGAGGCTCTAAAAGATGAAATATTTGAAGCGACTAAAAGCTATATGTCTAGATTGGGTCCAAAAGCTGCTATTGCTTACGGGTCGGCTCTGGATGACCCTACGCAGTTAGGCGTTAAGGAACGCATGATTGCAGCAGGTCAAGTGTTAGACCGTTCTGGTTTAGTTAAAACTGAAAAGGTTGCAGTGGAGTCTAGCGGTGGCTTATTCATATTGCCACCAAAGGATTCTAGTACAGGCAATGAAACGCAGAACTAACTTTCAAAAAACAGAGTTAGGCTATTGGATGTTACCGAAGCCTAGCAACATAAAGAATTGGGAAAGAGTACCTAGGTTAACTAAAAGATCTGTACCGTTCGGTTACGAGATAGATCCTGAAGATGAATCTTGGTTAAAACCTATACCTAAAGAATTAGAATTATTAGAGCTTGCAAAGAAACATTTAAGCAGTATAGTTACAGGGAAGTATCTGCTTGGTTAACTACACAATCAGGTAGGCGCATAACCCATGATGGACTTAAGAAACGTATAGATGTCGAAAGAAGACGTAAATCACTTGCTGCAATTAAGCGTAAACTCGCCAGCTGGCTTGAAGAAACGATCCAACAATACGAGGCGCTCGAAAAAGAAAGAATCGGTTACTACACCTACGAAGACGAAGGAAACAAAACCTGAACATAAAGTATACGCAACTGTAACACCTGCACCTTATGATGTACAGTTCGCTCAAGATGTAGTGTTTAAAGCTAATCCCGGCCCACAGACACAATATCTAGCGGCTAGTGAGCGTGAAGTACTATATGGTGGGGCTGCTGGTGGTGGCAAGAGCTACGCAACACTAGCTGATCCTTTACGTAACTTAGGTAACAAAGACTTTAGTGGACTACTAGTACGACACACAACAGAGGAACTAAGAGAACTTATACAGAAAAGCCAAGAGTTATACCCTAAAGCAATACCGGGTATTAAGTGGTCAGAGAGAAAGTCTCAATGGACTACACCTCAAGGCGGTAGACTTTGGATGTCTTACTTAGATAAAGATACTGACGTTATGCGCTACCAAGGACAGGCGTTTAATTATGTAGCCTTTGATGAGTTGACTCAGTGGCCCTCAAGTTTCGCATGGGATTATATGAGGAGTCGTTTGAGATCTGCATCACCTGAGTTAGGTTTGTATATGAGAGCTACTACTAACCCCGGCGGTCCCGGTCATGCTTGGGTTAAGAAGATGTTTATAGATCCAGCATCCCCTAACACTCCGTTTTGGGCTACTAATATAGAAACAGGGGAACAACTACGTTACCCTAAAGGACACAGAAAAGAAGATCAACCTCTATTTAAACGTAAGTTTATTCCTGCTAGTTTATTTGATAACCCTTACCTAGCAGATAGTGGAGACTACGAAGCAATGCTTTTGTCTCTACCTGAACAACAACGTAAGAGATTGTTAGATGGAGATTGGGATGTAAACGAAGGTGCAGCTTTTCCTGAGTTTAATCGTGCAGTACATGTAGTAGAGCCTTACAAGATACCTAAAGGCTGGGCAAAGTTTAGAGCATGTGACTATGGGTATGGAAGTTACACAGGGGTTGTTTGGATTGCGGTTACTCCTGCTGAGCAACTGGTAGTATATAGGGAGTTGTATTGTTCTAGGGTCACAGCTATAGACTTAGCTGATATGATCTTAAAAGCGGAGTATGAAGATGGAGGAGTGCGTTACGGTGTTCTTGACAGTTCTTTGTGGCATAAACGTGGTGATACTGGTCCATCTCTGGCTGAACAAATGATTATGAGGGGATGTCGTTGGCGTCCATCAGATAGAAGTAAAGGCTCTCGTGTAGCTGGAAAGAATGAATTACATCGTAGACTTCAAGTAGATGAGTTTACAGAAGAGCCTCGTTTGGTTATGTTTAATGATTGTACTAATCTTGTAGCGCAGTTACCTAGTATACCTCTAGATAAACGTAACCCTGAAGATGTTGATACAAATGCAGAAGACCACTTGTATGACGCTCTAAGGTATGGTATAATGACAAGACCTCGTAGTTCTTTGTTTGACTACGATCCTGCAACTACAAGGTCAGGCTTTCAAGTTTCTGACCCGACATTTGGATACTAAGTATGGACCCTAAAGATTTTGACGATAGCTACGAAGAAAACATTGAATCATCTGAATCTTCTTATATTGAAGATGTAAAGAAAGACTCTTATGATTCTGATAGTTCAGTAGGTACTATTATATCTTTTGTTGAGAATCGTTTTAAGAAAGCTGAAGACTCTAGACTACAAGATGAAGAGCGTTGGTTAAAAGCATATCGCAATTATCGTGGCTTGTACAATCCACAAGTACAGTTTACTGAAGCAGAACGCTCCCGTGTATTTGTAAAAGTAACTAAGACTAAAACCCTAGCAGCATATGGACAGATTGTAGATGTTCTTTTTGGTAACAAGAAGTTCCCTATTGTTGTAGATCCTACTAGCCTTCCAGAAGGTGTAGCTGACTCTGTACACTTTAGCACAAACCCTGATCCTGCTGCAGAAGAAGCAATGGATAGTATCAAGGAAGCCTTTACTCCCTTTACTAATGAAGAGAGTAGACTTGCTCCCGGTGAAACTATGCCTCAACTTAAAGAACGTATGGGTGCATTAGCTGGTAAGCTTGAGCCTGTAGAGGAAAAGGTTGTTGAGGGACCGGGTACAACTCCTACTGATGTAACTTTTAACCCTGCAAAAGTTGCAGCTAAGAAGATGCAGAAGAAGATACACGATCAGTTAGAAGAAAGCGGAGCTAACAAACAGCTGCGTCTTGCTGCCTTTGAATGTTCTTTGTTTGGTACAGGCATAATGAAAGGTCCATTTGCTGTAAACAAAGAGTACCCTAACTGGGATGATCAAGGTAACTATGATCCTACAGTAAAGACTGTTCCCTCTACAAGCAATGTATCTATATGGAACTTCTACCCTGACCCTGACGCATCTAATATGGATGAAGCAGAGTATATAGTTGAGCGTCATAAGATGTCTCGCTCTCAACTACGTGCACTTAAAGGCAGACCTTTCTTTCGTGACAACGCTATAGATAGTGCTCTTAAAATGGGTGAGTCCTACGAGAAGAAGTGGTGGGAACAAGTCATGGAGGATGATGATCACGGTAGTCAAGCTGAACGCTATGACGTAAAAGAGTTCTGGGGTTTTGTAGACCGTGAAGTATTAGAAGATCACGACATTGAGATACCTCGTTCACTTAAAGATGCAGAGCAACTTAATGTAAACTTATGGGTATGTAACGGTCAAGTCTTGCGTATGGTTATGAATCCGTTTAAACCTGCACTTATACCTTACTACGCTGTGCCTTATGAAGTCAATCCTTATTCGTTCTTTGGTGTAGGTATAGCTGAGAACATGGATGACACACAGACCCTCATGAATGGTTTCATGCGTATGGCAGTAGACAATGCTGTACTATCAGGTAACTTATTGATAGAGGTTGATGAGACTAACTTAGTGCCGGGGCAGGATCTATCTGTGTATCCCGGCAAAGTGTTTAGGCGTCAAGGAGGTGCACCCGGACAAGCCATCTTCGGTACATCGTTCCCTAACGTTGCTGGTGAGAACATGCAGCTGTTTGACAAGGCACGAGTATTAGCTGATGAGTCTACTGGCTTTCCTTCCTTTGCTCACGGTCAGACAGGTGTAACAGGAGTAGGACGAACTGCATCTGGTATATCTATGCTTATGTCAGCTGCTAACGGATCTATTCGTACCGTTATTAAGAATGTAGATGACTATCTTCTTAACCCACTAGGTAAAGCCTTCTTTAGTTTTAACATGCAATTCGACTATGACCCTGAGATTAAAGGTGACTTAGAAGTTAAAGCTCAAGGTACTGAGTCTCTTATGGCTAACGAAGTACGCTCACAGCGTTTGATGCAATTCTTACAGGTTGCACAGAATCCAACACTAGCACCGTTTGCTAAGATGGATTATATCATTCGTGAGATTGCTGTTAGTATGGATCTTGATCCTGATAAAGTAACTAACTCTATTCAAGATGCAGCAGTACAGGCTGAAATCCTAAAGGGTTTCCAAGCTCCACCTGAACCAGTTGCCGCTGGTGTTCCTCCTGCAGGTCCAGCAGGTGCTCCCCCGCCTCAAGGAGCAGGGCCAACAGGTCCACAAGATATGACAGGCGGGGGCGGCGGTAACATTGGAGTAGGTGCTGCTGCTGTACCGGGTGAACAAGGCTTTAGTGGGAACGTACAGTAATGGCTGCACTGAGTAGACTTATAGCTAAAGAGCTAAGCTCTGCGCTAGGTATTACAGATAACCCTAAGTTTAATCCTATGTTTAAACAGACAGATGAAGCATTGTCTGACGTAGAAGATCCTAATACATCTACTATAGCTGAGTTCTATAGCCCTCTAGATTCTGCTATTGATAATGCACCTATAGGTAAACAAGGGACTAGAGGTGAAAACATTGAGGCTTTTGTACGTAAACGTGCGCCTAAAGTAACACAGGCTGAGTTAGACTATAGAGAGTTTAGTTTATATCCACATTTAGAATATACTAAAGGCTTGGCGAAACTTCACGCCAATCCTCTAAGGATTAAGGCTGTAAAGAAAAGGACTGCTAATCAAAATATGCAGAGGCAGAAAGATCTATTAGATGAAGAAGTAGGGTACGAAGAGATTGGTGTAGACGTTATAGCTAAAGACTTAGGACTAATGACTCATTACGGTGGTTCTAATTTAGCTCATGCACGTTATAGCTTAAGAAAGAAACCTGACACTTTTAAAGAAGTCATGTTAAGGGGAGAAGATATTAAAAGTTATATCCTCATTGAAGAGCTTCAGTCTGATGTAATACAAAACATGTCAAAAAATCCTACTAAGGATAGTAAAGAACTTTTAGATACGTTTAAAAAAGAATTTGACTTGCAAATGGATGACATAGCTTTTGAGCCAGAGTTTGAACTTCCGGGAACATTCTTTAAAGATTATAAAGATTTTGTATTCAATGATTATTTGCCTATAGTTACAAATAAAAAACTTTCTAGGAAAGAAGTTAACGAGTCCTTATCAAAAATATTTGATGATAAGGGACTTTTGATGTCCAAAACTGGGATATATTACCAAGAACCTACAGAGGCTTTAAGGTATATGTTAAACCGAATGGCTGCTAAAAAACTTAATGTATTTGACTTCTCAGGTAGAGAAAGAATTATAAGTGAAATAATACAGTCTACAAGAAACTATACAGCAAAATTTGGATCTATCGTAAGCAAAAAAGATACACCTATTACAAGCTTAACTGATTCAGTAAGAGTGTTATTACAGTCTATCATTGCGGATTCTAAAGCTAAGGGTATTGATGAGATTGTACTACCTCCTATAGAAAAATTAGCTGAAAAACGTTTTCCTAAAGGATCAGATGATTATAAAAAAGCTATTACTAAAGGGTCAGGCTTTCACAATACATATGTAATAGCTTTTGAAAAAGCGATTAAGCAACTTAAGGGTGAGCTTGGTAATCAAATTAAAATAGGCAAAAAAGATTTAAAGTATAAAACTTTTGAAAGAATAAAAACATATGATGAAATAGTAGAACAAAATAAGACAGGTAAAAAAGGTTTTCCTGAAACCACGGTACAAGGCACATCTATAAACATTAAAGATTTAAAGTTAGATCCTAAGACAAGTAGACTAAGGTTAAACAAAGGTGGCTTAGTCCAGAGGCCTGACAGATGAAACTACAGAAGTTAGTAAACGATAAGCCTTTGTGGGATGAGTTCTGCGAAATGCTAGATAATAAAATACTACAAGTACACAAGAAGATGGAACAAGTTACAAGTACTGATGACATGTTTCGATGTCAAGGCGAAGCAGCAATGCTACGTAAGCTTAAATATTTGAGGGATGAAGTCAATGGCAATAAATGAACAAATGGAAATGGCCTTTGCTGACCAAGATCAAAAAGTAGATCCTGTATCAGGTAACGAAGTTCCTCCGGGGTCTTTACCTGAAGAGGTACGTGATGATATTGACGCTAGGTTAAGTGAAGGTGAGTACGTTGTACCTGCTGATGTTGTTCGTTTCTTTGGTGTAAAGTTCTTTGAAGACCTACGTATGGAAGCTAAGACAGGTTTAGCTGGAATGGATGCAGCTGGACGTATTGGTGGTGATCCTATAGATGTTCCTGCTGAAGGTGGAGATGTTAGTGAGCAGGACTTAGCTATGCTAGAACAAGCCTTAGCTACATCAGGCCTCAAGGAAGGTGGTCTTGTAAACAAAACATTAAACTCTATTGCATCACAAGGTCAGACTGATCCTCTAGTAAATGCTCGTATGAACGCTAAAGGTATGACTGTTGGTTTTGCAGCTGGTGGTATGACAGAATCTTTGTACAATGATACTACTAAGATTGATACTGTTATTGATAAAGTCTTAGCTGCAGCAAAGACAAACCCTTCTTTGTTAGGTGAATTATCTAAGCGTGGTGTTACAGTAAACACTACTAAGGCTAGTATGAAACCTGATGATATGGAACAAGCCAATAAACAAACTCAAACTTTAGCTGGTGGTGGTTACGCACCGGGCGGTGATGTAATTGATAACATGCCTATCCCTCCAGTAGAAGAAGCAACAGCAGGTACTCCAACTACTACGTCTGGCTTTAACCCCTTTCAGTTTGGCTTAGGCTTCTCTTCCTTTGGTACTAGACCTATGGCAGGTACTCAAGCTGAGAATGCTTCAATAATGGTAGACTACTATAACCCTTCTACAGGGGAGACTATGCAAATTCCTCATGATGCAGTTACAAATCAACCACTACAGGCTGTACCTGCAGGGTTTATCATGGGTGTACCTCCTGTAGTAACTGCACCTACAGGTAATCTCAATAGAGGAGATAAGAATGATGATCAAGGACCAGACATGGATGCTTGGAAGAATAAGTATACCTACTCAGATCCTGATGCTCTTGCAGGGGAAACATTAGGTGCAATTAATAAAGAGCAAAGTAGTTTAAGTAAGTTCTTTAAGAATAGCCCAGTTAATCAATTCTTGCAAGCTACTGCTATAGGAGAGTTAAAAAGTAACATTGACTATCTAGAAGCAAGAGGATATGATTCAGATAAGATTGCTGAGATGAAAGCTGCTTTAGCTGTACGTACTGAGTCTCGTCTTGGTGATACAGCAAATCTAGGTTCAATTATAAACTATGCATTAACTAATACTTCTAACCTTACAAATAAAATACTTGAAGAGTATGGTAGTGATCCATTTAAAAAGCTTAAAACTACTAAAACTGTAAGTGATTTTGATTCAGTAGGAGGGGGTGTAGATGAAGCTAGGAAAATAAAAGAAAGTAGAGAAAAAGATGGACCAACTGAAAAACAAAAAGAAGCAGATACAAGAGTTAAAGCTGCTTTAGCAAAATCTACAGATCCTAGTAAAGCAGAAGAAAGAAAAGAAAAAAGTAGAAAAACAGTTTCAACTGAAACAGCAAGATCATCTGCTAAAAAAGCTGCAGATAAACTTGGAACAAAATTAGCAACTGGAGGTCGAGCTAAAGGAGGATTAATGCAAAAGAATAAAAAGAAAAAGAAGAAATAACTATAAGGCTACCCAGCTAATGCTGGCCCCACATAAAAGGAAGTAATATGTCAGAACTACAAACAATGGAAACACCGAAGTCTGCAGGATTTGTTGATCCTAATTTTAGTAATGCTAATAAGCGTAGAATCCAAGAGCAAGAAGAAGAGCTTAAAGATCTTATGGGAGAACAGTCCGATGACAGTGCGGAATCCGATGGCGAGACAGCTGCATCAACCAAAGTACAAGATGAAAGTAATTCCAAACAAAAAGAAGCCAACGCTAAAGGTGAAGCACAAGAAGACGAAAGCTTAAGTAGCGAAGAGAAGACCTACAAGAAACGCTACAGTGACTTGCGTAGTCATCAGAACAAACAAGCAGAAGAGCTTAAGGCTATTAAAGCTAAGCTAGAGAATGCAGAAGAGCGTGGTGATATTCGTCCTCCTAAGTCTGATGAAGATATAGAAGCATGGTCCCGTCAGTATCCTGATGTAGCTGCTATTGTTGAGAGCATTGCAGAAAAGAAAGCACAAGAAAAGTTTTCAGGTGCAGAGAGTCGCTTACAAGAGATTGACCGCATTAGTGCAGAAGCAGATCGTAATAGGATGGAAGATGAGATTAGGGCTATGCACCCTGACTTTGATGAGCTACGCAGCAGTGATGTATTCCATGATTGGGCAGGTGAACAACCTAAGTGGGTTCAGGATGCTCTATATGAAAACTCTGAAGACCCAGCCTCTGTCACTCGTGTAATTGATTTGTACAAAGTAGACAAAGGCTTAGATAACAAAACTAAAAAGAAGACATCTAAATCTGCAGCATCTGCTGTTGTAACTAAACGTACAACTAAACCAGATCAAAGTGATCCTACTGGAAGCTTCTCTGAGTCACAGGTGCATAAAATGTCTGCTTCTCAATACGAAAAACAATCAGATGCTATTATGGAATCAATCCGTTCTGGAAAGTTTAATTACGATATGTCAGGCGGTGCACGATAATAGTAAATAAGGCATTGACATCTATAGTGTAACTAGTATAACTATAGGTGTCTTTACATTAAGTAGTAAGCCTCTTTAAATAGACTACCTTACTCTTAAGACAAAACTACCTCGCTAAGTCTAAACACACCAATTATAAGACCTACCTAAATAAGTATAGGCCCGTATAACTTACCTTATATGCACCCTAAAAAGTTTAGCCTCTTATCGGTTAGTTTAGCTTATTACTCATAAGCCAAACACCAAACGGAGGATTTATCTCATGGCTTTTACAACCGCTTCAGGTTACGGCAATTTACCAAATGGTAATTTTAGCCCCGTAATCTATTCCAAAAAAGTACAGCTTGCATTCCGCAAGTCAACTGTCTGTGGTGATATAACCAACTCAGACTACATGGGCGAGATTGCCGCACAAGGCGATACCGTCAAGATTATCAAAGAACCAGAAATTTCTGTCTCGCAGTACGCGAGGGGTACGAACGTGACCGCACAGGATTTACAGGACGAAGACTTCTCTTTAGTCATTGATAAAGCTAACTATTTTGCTTTTAAGATGGACGATATTGAAGAGGCACATTCTCATGTAAACTTCATGGATCTTGCAACCAACCGTGCTGCATATCGTTTAGCTGACAATCATGACCAAGAAGTCTTAGGTTATATGTCTGGTTATGCACAGTCT
>Ga0180120_10002080_pt1 | contig 10185 bp, 4 predicted proteins | sample CPBDNA_3_FD_129677 | JGI IMG/M metagenome (GOLD analysis project Ga0180120, IMG submission 129677) | Freshwater to marine salinity gradient microbial communities from Chesapeake Bay, USA - CPBay_Spr_31_0.2_DNA (version 2) (version 2) | ecosystem: Environmental > Aquatic > Marine > Coastal ... | reverse complement strand
TGGCGGTATTGCCGATTTTTACATGGAAGACCATGAGATTGAGGCGTTAGAGGCTGAAGAAGCCGAAGAGGCGTTTGGTTCTGCGGGTATTGCTACCTTCAAGCCTATTGCAAGCCGTATGGCATCATACGGTCGTTATGGTGATGACACCGTGGCCCACGTTGAAACCGGCGAGCTTGTTGTTCCAAAAGCCCTGATTGATCAAAACCCGAAGCTAAGAGACTCTATCTTCAGCCATTTGCGTGAGCTTGGCGTAGAAGATCCCGAAAGATACGTTGTGGGCTCTGGAGCTAACTCCCTTAATCCTGAGACAGGGCTGCCTGAGTTCTTCTTTAAGAAAATATTTAGAGGTATCAAGAAGGCCGCGTCAAAGGTAGCTAAAGGTGTAAGCAAAGCTGTCAAAAGCGTTGCAAAGGTAATTAAGAAAGCTGCTCCGGTAATCATTCCGTTTGCGCTTAATGCAATGTTCCCCGGCCTTGGCGCTATTTACTCTGGTGCATTGGGCTCTGGGATAGGAACCTTGGTTCAGGGTGGCAGCCTTAAAGATGCTTTCAAGAGTGCGTTGATTGGTGGCGCTATCGGTGGCGCAACTGCTGCTATTGGTGGCGGTATGTCGGCAGCAAAAGCGGGCGGTTCATTTTCAGAAGGCGCGGTTAGTGGCATTAAAAACGCTGCTAAAGTGTCTAACTTGACTACAGCCGGTGAGCAGCTTGTTTCCGGTCAGTTTGGTCAATCGGGTTACGACGCTGTGACTGCTTCAAAGGCCGCGGCAGGGGATCAAATGTTTGCTGGATTAGCGGATGCTCCACCTACAGTCGCGCAAGAAACTGCCGCCGCGACAGACTTTGGTGCAGGGCAAGGCGCTTATGATCCAAACTTAGCAGCAACTCCAATGGGAGCCACCGATGCTGGTCTAGACGCCTCTACACGAAATCAGTTATACGGTGTACAACCTCGGCCCGTGGTTCAAGGGGCCCCCAATACTATAACAGGTGTCTCTTCTGGATACGGTCCGGATCCAATGGCTATGGGATCCAGTGCGGGTGTGGGCGATCAGTCTGCCATGCTTACGTCAGGTGTTCCGGATTCCACTTTAAGTAATATTCAGACAGGTTCCACTAGCCCCGTCGGTGGCGACGGTCTGCTAGACACCGCTAAAGGTTACTACAACAAGGGAATGGACTTTTTAACCGGCGGCACACCATCTACTGGAGACATACAAACTAAAGCCGCAGAAATACTTGGTTCGGACACTACTGGAAAAATGACTTACGATAAAGCGTTTGACCTAGCGAAGTCCGAGTTAACCCCCGGTATACTTCGCACATACGGCCCTAGTGCCGCTTTAGCAGGCACCGCAGCTTATGCTGGCGGCATGTTTGATACACCTGACCCAGAGGACGATCCGACAACAGAAGACCTGCAAGAACAACTGGGGCCAACAGGTGAACAGCTTATCGCACAAAACCCCGGACAGTATTTGATAACAGGCAACACTGAAGTTCCTGTCGGGGCCACCGGAGAATTTGTTGTCCCAACAGACTATGCTTACCTCGGTCAGAACTATTATAATCAAAACCCCTTCCTAAGAGCACGGGGATTAGGCGGAACTCCTTTTGTTCAACAAGCAGCCGAAGGCGGTCAGATCTTTCCACGCCGTGTAGGAGGCATCATGCCTAATGAAGGCGTTCCGGGTCAGGATAGCGTAAGAGCTATGCTCATGCCCGGTGAGTTTGTGATGACAACAGATGCCGTCAGAGGTCTTGGTAACGGTAATAACGAGCAAGGTATCAACCGCATGTATGACATGATGCGCGGCCTTGAAGCTAAAGGGAAGGCAATGGCGTAATGGCTACTAATACCGAAATTGTCCGCGAAGCCCCCGAAATTGAAGCCTATAAACTTGGGCTTCTTAAATCTGCAAAAGGGTTAGCCGACACCCCTATTACGCTTCCTATTCAGCAAATAGCTAAAATGTCTGGGTTGCAGGACACGGCTATTGCCGCTGCGTCCCCTCAAACAGGCGGCATAGGAGGTTATCAGCCCTATCTAGAGCAGGCAGGGTATTCGGTAGGCGATGCCTATTCATCGTTGGATCCTTCAAACCTTTCTCAATATATGAACCCTTACCAGCAAGCGGTTCAGGATGAAATAAATCGTTCTTACGACATACAAGCCACTCAATCTGGTTTGCAGTCGGTAGGACAGCCGGGTGGCCCTTCAGCTTTTGGCGGTAGTAGAGCTCAGATAGCTCAAATGGAAATTGATCGTAACCGTGCGTCAGCGTTAGCGCAGTCTCAGGCTCAAAACTTTATGCAGGCGCAACAACGGCAGTTGGCACAAGCGGATGCGTTAGGTACACTCGGTCTACGACAAGCGGCCCTTGGACAGCAGGCGCAACAGCAAGGCATCATGGACATCGAAACACAGTTTAATCTTGGTAAACAGCAGCAAGGTCAGCAGCAGGCTGAACTTGAAGCCACGCGTCAAAGTGACCTAGCACAATTGTATGAGCCTTACCAGCGGTACGGCTTCTTGTCAGATATTTATAAAGGTGCTCCAACCACGCAGCAGTCTATCGCGTCGGCTACAGCACCACAAGTTTCACCTGCTCAGTCATATTTAGGTCTGGGTATTGCAGGCTTGTCGGCAGCGGCAGGCGCTAAAACCGCGGGGTTATTCGGATGATGAATAGAGGCGTAATGCAAAGACAGATGTTTGCTAACGGGGGTCAAGCTGTACCTAACGAGTATAAGGGTTTTGCTAAACTGCCTGAAAACGTGCAGATGCGAATGGATCCTGCGGCGGCCAAGAAATATGCGGAAGGTGGAATAGCCACTATGGCTCCTGAAATGGGGGCAATGATGGGTAACGAAGAAGTCATGGACCCACAAGTGCTTCAGGGAATGCTCAACGAAGCCTCTCAATCTGTTGGTGATCTTGAAAACGCGGAAGACTACGAGACAGTAATTAACTCTATTCGTGGTGACGATGCGCCTATTTCCGCTCGTTATGAAGAGCTTGCCAGTGTGGTAGGTGAGGAAGACGCGGCTCAAACACCAGAGTCTGTTCTGGCCCTGACGCAGCCTGCTATTATGATGGGCGCAGTAGACCAAGGCATTGGCGGCCTAGCTGCCGAAGAGATGTCACAGCCTGTTGAAGGCGCTATGGCGCAAGGAATTATGTCCACGGTGGCTCCACCGCCGCCCGCGGCCCCACCTATGGATCCTGCCATGATGGGAGGACCCCCTCCCGTAAATTTTAACCAAGGCGGGCTGGTCCGCCGAGGCGACAACCAGCCGGTTCAGATGTTTGACGATGGTGGCGGAGTACAGCAATACTTCGGTCCTAGAATAGGTGTTACCCCTGAACAATCTTTGTTTTTGCGGGAACGAATAGACGCCCAAAACCCCGTCCCAGTTCCTTCATATGATGAGCGTGTTCTAGCTGCGGCTAGAGGCGCAGAAGAGCGTTATGCTGCCGCTGGTCTGGGCACGGCGGAAGAACGAGCCGCGGCTCTTGAAGAACAAAAAAAACTTACTAAAGCGCAGATGCTTTTTGACATAGCGCAAACCGCTCTTACTTTTGCGGGCCCAATGCAGGGTGAGCGTCCCGGTGCGAGCGTTGCGGAGCGCCTAGCTATGGCTGCTTCAGCAACAAAGTTACCACAAACCATTGGCGCACGGGCACAGACGCTTGCTGAACAAAAGAAGGCGGCGGATAAAGAAGAGCGGGCACTCAAACTTGCCGCGGTACAGCGCGGCGAGGTACAGGTTGATAAAGAAATAGCCGCGGCGGACGCACTTGCTTTAGTTCGTGCTAAACCCAAAAAAGCTTCGTTCATAAACGTGCTTGATAAAACAGGAACTAAAAGTCTAGGTTCTTACGACATAAGCACTACCGCGGGGGCAAAAGCGGTAGAAAAATTGTTGTCTGAAAACGAGGGAGCGTTCCCCACAACTAATATGCCTCGTGAGCCAAAAGATAAAGATGTTGTTCTTTACGACAATAAAACTGGGGCTCAATCTCCAATATTTAATAAAAATTCTGAGGAAGGCCAAGCGGCTATGGCTGCGTGGAAAAAAGCCAATCCTTTAAAAGACGGGGCTTATTTTGAATTAAAACCGCCCACAGCACCTACTCCGAAAGGCCCGATCACCGAAAAAGATTTCTTTGATAAGTTCGGCTTTACTTTTGCATCCTTTGGGGAACTTAGCCCGGATATGCAAAATTATGTTCGCGGTCTACCCGTTATCACCGACAAAGATTACTTTGCTAAGTATGGCGTGACTAAATCTGAATTTAGTGAGTTGGATCAGAACACTCAAAAGTTTATGATGGGTCTACCTGTTCTTACCGACAAAGACTATATGTCTAAGTACGGTATGCCAAAAGCTGACTTTCTTGCATTGCCAGCAGAAACTAAAAATCGTCTGGCCCGCGTGGCACCCGACCGCAAAACAGTGGTGGTCGATGGACAAGTTATCGACATCACAGAAGGAAAAACCCCGGTTGCTATATATGGGGACAAAGACGTTAAGACCATTACTCTGGACGGGGAGGTTCTTAACATTACGGATCCAGAGAACGTCACAGTTATGTACGGCGATAAAACCCGCGACATTCGCCTTGTTAAAGGCCAACTGGTAGAAGTACCAGAGGATGGTGGAGCCCCTGTTGCTGTCTTTGGTGAGCGCACTCCGAAAACAGGTACTTTTGAAAATATGATTTTGTCTAACGGCAAAAATATTCTTGTTAAGAAAGTCGGGGAAACTTTGTACGACAAGACAGGTCAAGTTATTGATTTGAGCGCACCTCTTTATGAAGACGCTGTTCTGGTCAGTAAAGATAAAGCCTTTTCTGAAGCTAGGTTGGCGGGGAGACAAGCAGAGGCTGCTACTAAGCTTAAACGTCTTAACCAAGAAGAGGGAGATGACACGGTTGCTCGTCAAATTAGTAACTCAGAAAGCATTTTGGGTATGGAAGGAGGCAGTAATGCTTCTCGCCGTACTTTTGATGCACTTAAAGCGGCTAGAAAAGGCGTTGGTTTCTACAACAAGCTTGGGCAAGTGTTTAGTGAAGTAGGTGGAGCTATAATTCCCGCTTTACGAGATTTAGCTGCGGACGAAGTTGAGGCAGGAAACTTTATAAATTCTGTAAATATTTTAGGTCGAGTTGCTTTAGCTAACAGCCCACGATTTGCAGAAGCGGAACAACAACGTCTGGCAGACTTGTTTCCTAACACAGATGCTTTCTTAACTAACCCTGAAAATGCCGTTAGAAAATTAGTCGGATTAAAACGCCTTATGAGAGCAGAGTACAGAAACAATCTTTCTGCTTTATCTCGTTCGTCAACCCCGGCTATTCGTCAACAAGCAGAACAGCAAAACTTTGCTATTGAAGGTGTTTTGAAGATGCTTGAGACTATACCTGACAGAGGTTTTGTAGCTGATGAAGACTTTATGTCTGCTATGAGTGAAGTTGAAAGAAGAATGAAGGCACGTAAAGCAAGAGAGGCGGCGCAGTAATGGCTGATACATTAACCGCAGCAGACGATCTTGCTCTTGGGCCGCCTTACGTAGTAGGCGCAAACACTGATGCCGAAACGGTACTCGCTCCAGAGACTCCGGAAGTAGCCGCCCCTGATCCAGCAAAATCTATTGATTTTTCTAAAGATGAAATTCAATTTGTTTACGAACAATTTGGAGAAGATGCGGGTCCGGCTCTTGCCGAAATGACAGCAAACTTTTTAAATCAAAATCCTGATTTTAAAGGTATGGCAGATTATGATCAAATAAAGCTGGGCACCGCTCCTATCTTAGACATGATTGGTTTACCCGCAGATGCAAAAGGTTCGGGATTAGACGACGATCAAATTCTTAGAATGTTTAGTACGCTAAAGACTCTTGGAGAGGATGGAGCACCAACAGAGGTAGACGCTTTTCTTAGAGGTTTAACTCGCGGCGGTTCCAGCTTTGCCGCAGGTGTTGCCGGTGCAAAAACAGCCGCTACTTTGGCTCCCCCGTATGTTCCACTTCCGGGACCCCTCGCTCCACTGGGCGTTTTGTCAAAGCCCGCGGCTGGTCTTGCAGGGTTTGTAGGAGGATCTATTGTTGGCGATGCTTTTTTAGGAACGCCAATAGCTAATCAACTTTTCACGGGTTTAAATGAAGTAAATCTTACGCCTAAAGCAGAAGCTACTTTTAGAGCATATGAGTCCGCGGGTAATGTAGCTCCGTTTGTTTTTATGCCGTTTACCGCACCAAAAGCAATGTTTAGCACCATTTCCAGCTTGAGGTCTTTACCTCTAGCTAATCGGGTAACCGTCTTATCTGCCGATGATATGGCAAACCCTTTAATAACAAAGTATTTACAAGGAAAAGTTGCTGGAACGCCCACTACTCGTCAGTTTAACACGTTAAGAGACAAGATTTTTAGAACAGCTAAAGAAGCCGGAGAAGACATCACCTTGTCGCAAGCGGCAAAACAGGCCTCTAAAGAGCTAAACCGTTCGGGCAGAATGGTTCGCGGAACGACTTCTGTTTTTGACTTTGCTGAAAAAGCACTTGTTAGCGGTGGGGCATCCTTTAGAGCTTTGAGCACTCCACAAAAAGCTGGTGTTTTAGGGCTAGAAACTTTAGCAGTTCCAGCCACAGGTGCCTTGGTCAACATACAAGAAACAGAATACCCCCGACAACCCGGAAAAAGAGTCCTTGCGGAAACTGTCGGCAGTTTGGCTCCCGCTGTATCTATTTTAAAGTTTGCTCCTTTAGCTTATAGCAAAAGTAAAAACTTCGTTAATAGAATACGTGAAAACAGAGCTATGGGGCGTCCTTTAGATATTGTGGGCACACAAGAACGAGCTAGAAACAGAGCTATAGACGACATATTTGAAATTTTTAACGATCATAATCTTGATCCAGATGAGTATCTAGCGCAACTAGAGGCTCGTATGGTAGATCCTGTTTTAAAAGACGGGAAAATTGTTAGCTATGAATTAAAACCTGAATTTAGGCCCGCTCAGGGCGAGCCAAAGACAAGCATGTTTTCAGGCCAGTTCATTGAAAACCCCGCTATTGCTCAGTTAGAACAGACCGTTCTAGGACGCGGTGGCGCGGGTATGGGCGCTAAATTTGAAGCTGATTTTGTAAAAAGCATGGAGATGATGAAGGGTAAAATATTTGCGCTTCGCGGTTCTGGTGATCCGCAACTAATGAAAGTTGCGTCAGAAATGATGCAGGAAAGACTGTCTTTGTTAATAAACAAAAGAATGGATAACGCAATTAAAGCTACTGTTCAGTCTGTGCAAAAGATCTATCCAGATGGCGGTCCCGAAGCCAGTAAGATTTTAGGTGAAAAATTAAGACAAGTGGTTCTTAACCAAAAGAAGCTTTTTCGTAAATTAGAAAGGAACGCATGGAGCAAGGTAAACCCTAGACAGGAAGTTCCAACATTTTACCGGGTAGATCAAGAAACAGGGGATTTTGTTGAAAACCCCGTCCCAAACTTTATTGAAGAATGGGATGCCACGTTAAGCGGTATGGACGACTTAGATAAAACTTTATTAATAGCTGCGCCTAAATTTAAAGAAATAAATGCCAGAATCCTTGAGTATAAACAGCAGCTAGGTTTGGACGCAACGGATGCCTTATCTGGAGCACTGCCCGCGGTTGCTAAATTTGATGAAGCTTTTCAAAATGCACAGGGCCTTGGTGCAAGAGACAGCTTTGTTAGACTTCTTCGGGACGCGGGAATTACGGATGAGGTGACTCCAGAAAACATTCAGTTGATTGGACAGCTAGAAACGAGACTTGGTCGTCAAAAAGGAAAAACTGTAGATTTAATTAGACTTAAAAGAGAGTCTTTAATAGCGCAACTTGCCAATCAGCAAGGAGCACAAGCTACCGGAGTTGTATCCGATCCTTTAACGCAGCTTAACTTGACTTCTTTATATAGCACGTTAAGAACAGCAGCCACCGAACAAGGGCCAACAAACTCTAATTTTGCAAGAATTGCCAATAATCTGGCAGAAGCTACTTTAGATGATTTAAACGGTGGGGCGGTAGGCAATCCCGATTACGCCGCGGCAAGAGATATCTCTTATTCCTTCAACACTTATTTAAAACGTGCTTTCGGCAACGACATAATTGGGAAAAACGCTCGTGGGAAAGATGTGGTAGATCAGGACCTGTTAACAAGCAAGTTAATGTCGGGTCAGCCCGATGCCGTGGCTTTAAAACTAGAACAGATCTCTGAGCTTGGGCAACAGATAAATAAATATGCTTCCGATTCAGGGTACGAAATTGTTACAAAAGAAGCTGTCGCAGACTATACCGCAACAACCAACAAAGTTTTAGCGGATACTTTGCGATTAGCTTTACGAGAAATTGAGCTTCCGTTAGAAGCAAAAACCGGGAAAAGCGCGGCGGCTATTGCTGCGGCACAAAACGAGGCTATGCAACAGTTCCGAGCAAAAAACCCTAAGATTTTTGAAATCTTTCCGCAAATAGGACAAATGATGGACGAAGCGGGCGATGCCGGAAACTTTTTGGCTCGCCTAAAAGGTATACCCGGAGACGAAAACAAACTTGGCACAATAAAAAGATTGCAGAAAAAAGCGGCGCAACAAGAAGCTTTTAAAAAATTAACTGGCGCAGAAAACCCGGAACAAGCAATACTTAAAGCTATTAATTCGGATAACCCAACAAACGAGCTTAATTCTTTAGTTGAATTAATAAAAGCTGGATCAAATCCTCGTAACTTACGACGGTTAATCAGAAACAAAGGTTTAAATATAAGCGCCGACGCTTTGAATTTAGATGCGGCCAAAGAGGGTGTTAGACATAGCGTGTTGTCTTTAGCTTTTTCCAAAGGCGGTCAATACAGCGTAGAAGGTTTGAATGCTCGCGGCGCGTACAACATGCTTTTTGACCAATTACCTAAAGCGAATCGTGAGGGCGAAACGGTTGCTCAGTGGATGATGAGCAATAACATAATGACGGAAAAAGAAGTATCCGGTTTAGAGCTAGGTCTGCGGACAATAATTAAATCCGAAACAAAACAAGATGTTTCTCAAGCTCTTATTCAAGGAGAAACTCCGGCCCTTATAGATATGTACACAAGAATTTTAGGATCTAGGTTAGGTACGTCCGTAGGAAGCGCCATGCCCGGAGGACGTTCCGGAGCCGCGGGTCTTATTGAAGCAGAAGCGGGTTCAAGATATTTGCGCCAGTTGACACAAGAAATACCGGCTCTACAAGAGTACGACGCTTTAGAAAAAATATTGTTAAACCCCGAGCTTTTAGCGTTAGCTCTTCGTAAGCCTCGTTCTCCCGCTGAGAAACAAGGTATTATAAACATGCTCCTAGATAAACTAGGTACTTTTGGAATAGGTGTGGCTCCTGCGGTTGGACAAAGAGCTATTCCTCTGGGAGCACAGGAGTTTGTAGAGCCGGAAGTTTCTTCAGAACCCCCACCACCCGTAGGACCAGTTAGCTCTGTCGCACCAACAGCTATGCCTGCACCACCACCAGTTCCGGCGCAAAGAGTGGAACCTCCCACCACCACTCTTGCGTCGGCAGCGCCTCCACCGCCCGCGGCCAGCGGACCGGTGAACCGTCAACAGTACGCTGCCCTGTTCCCTAACGATTCCGCTTCGGCAATGATCCGTCAGCAAGGTATCGGGAGCCTGATGGGATGATCCAAGACGTACTACAACTGATGCTCAAGTCCGACATGCACCGCGACTGGTATGTGTCTGATCTTGAACGACTTGTTCTTCCCGCTATCGAAGCAAAGAAGATGACTGTCGTGTACGAGAACAAGATTACATCTAAGACGGCTATCTATCCGCGGCCCACGGGCCTGTTTACACATGCCTTTTTGACAGAAGAAGCGGCAGACGGATACGAGGATGGGACAAGAAAGTTACAGCCCGAAGACTGGTTTACGCCGCATACGGATGGTAAACTCTATGTTATAGATTTCATTGCGCCGTATAACAACGCGCTGAAGATAGGCCGGTTTGTTCAACAGGAGCTAACCCGCCGCTACCTCGAAGTGTATCCTTATGACGGAGCGACGTTCTTGCGGCAGATGAACGGCAAGAAAAAAGGGTACGCTACCGGCGTACAGGAAGACATTGTAGGACGGAGACATAGCTGTGTATAAAAAGCGTTGGTATGA
>Ga0180120_10002077_pt1 | contig 10189 bp, 13 predicted proteins | sample CPBDNA_3_FD_129677 | JGI IMG/M metagenome (GOLD analysis project Ga0180120, IMG submission 129677) | Freshwater to marine salinity gradient microbial communities from Chesapeake Bay, USA - CPBay_Spr_31_0.2_DNA (version 2) (version 2) | ecosystem: Environmental > Aquatic > Marine > Coastal ... | reverse complement strand
TCCAAGATCATGGAGTTTCGTATCCCAACTTCTATCAGATGACCTGCCAGAAAGTACGCTCACTGACCTCGTAGCAGGTTGCGTAGGAGAAGGCCTGGCCGTTAAGTTTATGAATCATCGTAAGATTAGCGGTCAGTTACCTAACCCATCTGATATATTGAGCGGTAAGGTCCGAGACCTTAAGAGCAAGGAGATATCAGCAATGTACTCCCTAACAGTTTCTTTGTGCTATGAACTACAACAGGCACACGAGAAGAGAGAAAAGACTTGGAATGAACAAGCGGACAGGTTCTTCAACTACATGATGGACAACTTTGAGACAGAGTTGGTTGTTATGGGTGCGAAGATCGCCTTAACGAACTACAAACTTCCGTTCGATCCTAGCAAGTTGAAATCATTTGATAGGTTCCATAAGAAGTTTGGCAAGTACGTCATAACTGCTATGGAGTCTAAATAATGGACAAATCTAAAATTATAGATCCCAAAAATAAACACACGGTAGGCAAGAGTTGGGGCAACCTAGGTAATCATGTTTTGATTACAGGCTTTGTTGCTTGTATCGTGTTTGTAATATATGCGAGTTATTAATGGATTATAGAGAACAAAAAATAATAGACAAACTGGTTACTGGAAGGATTGCTTTATTACTGAAGCATCCTTTCTTTGGCAACCTTGCAACTAGACTTAAACTTGTGAATGCAGACGACTGGTGTCCGACAGCAGGTACAGATGGCAGACACTTCTTCTACAACACGAAGTTCATAGATTCACTTACACCCAAAGAAACAGAGTTCTTGTTTGGTCATGAGGTGTTGCACAATGTATTCGAACACATGCTTGTAAGGATTGGAGACAGAGATCCACAGATTTGGAACATAGCGGCGGACTATGCAGTTAACCAGATATTGAAAGATTCAAACATCGGTGACATGCCCAAAGGTGCTAAAGGTGAGAACAAAGGCTTCCAGGACGACAAGTACAAGGACTGGGCTTCAGAAAGAATATACGATGACATCTACAAGCAGGCCAAGAAGAACGGTAAGAAGATGTTGGAGAAACTTGGTGAGCTGATGGACGATCACCAAGAATGGGGCAAAGGCGAAGGCGAAGGTCAAGGCAAAGGTGGAGACAAAAAAGGTGAAAAAGGTGGCAAGCCTGTTTACACCAAAGAAGAATTAAAGAAGATCAGAGACGAAGTAAAAGAAGCAATGGTAAGTGCCGCACAGTCAACAGGTGCCAGTAATTTGCCAGGTGCACTACAAAGATTGGTCAAGGATCTCACAGAGCCTAAAATGGACTGGAGAGAAATACTGCAACAACAGATAATGAGCACATTGAAGTCAGACTACACTTGGATGAGACCCAGCAGAAAATCATGGCACACATCTGCCATACTGCCAGGACAGAACAATGATGAGATGATTGACATATGTCTTGCCTTGGACGCCAGCGGTAGTATCAGCAACGAACAGTGTAAGGAATTCCTTACAGAAGTCAAAAACATAATGGATCAATACAAAGACTTCAGAATACATCTTTGGAGTTTCGACACCGCGGTGTTCAATCCAAAAGTGTTCACACCAGACAACGCAGACGAACTGCTAGACTACGAACTGGGTTCAGGTGGTGGCACGGAGTTTGAATGTAATTGGGACTACATGAAGGAAGAGGGCATAGAGCCCAAGAAGTTCGTGATGTTCACAGATGGTTGGCCTTTTGAAACATGGGGTGACGAACACTACTGTGACACAATATTCTTAATCAACAATCCATACGAGAGGGACATAGAAGCACCTTTCGGGCTAACGGTACAGTACAATGACTAATGACGAAAAGGTTATCTATGTCGCAACAGCAATATTTGTATTGGTGATTATTGTTTCGGCTATTAGGTATTTTGCGTGAAAATCAATCCAAACAACTTCTTCAAAAGAGAACTAGATATACTACCACCACATTTTGTTAATACTGTGGTAAAGGCACACGAAGCCGATATAGAAAAAATGCGTAAGTGGATATATGAGAACTGCCATGGCAGGTATTCAATTACCAAAGATGTTGTTTACCAAGGTGACACATCTAGATCGGTCACTGTGCTTGGATTTGAAAATCCAGGCGACCTAACCCTGTTCGCATTGAGTGGTAAAGCCCAAATAAATCAAAACTAATCGTTGCACTCCATAACTAATTTTAGTATAATATACGTATATTAATACCAATTGCAATTAGGAGAAAATAACAATGGCAACAAAAAAGAAAAACTTAAAAAAGTCTGCCAAGACAAGTGCACCTAAGGAGACAGCGACGGCTCAACCACAGGCGGCACCAGCACAAGGACAACCAGATCCAACTGCTTTGTCAATAGGTGACTTGAAGAATCTTTCTACCATACTTGATGTGGCATCTACAAGAGGTGCATTCAAGGCCAATGAAATGGCAGGTGTAGGATTCCTATACAACAAACTACAGGCGTTCTTGGCCAAAGTGGCACCAGAACAAAAACCTGAAGGTACAGCAGAAGCAGGAGCACCAACAACGGTAGCACCAGCAACTGCGGGAGGAAAATAATATGGCACTAATAAATGTAAACAACCAAGCCATGCCTATGGGCGACAACACCGGAGCATCAGGTGATGGTCAAACAGGTCCAAAAAGACACTTCAAACACATTGGAGAACTTGTGGACGGTGGAGCAAAGGTTGTAATCATGTACAGAACAGTACCTGGTGAGCCTAACAACTGTCTAGTGGTGGGAACAAAGTTCTTGCCTGACCTGTACCACAACTCTTTGATGAAGGCTGTGGAATCAGATGGTGGACAAGATGCGGACGAGTTCGCGGACTTCGCCAGCAGACAGACGTTCCCAGACGGGACGAACATGTTGGCAATGATGCACAACGACAACTACATCAAGAAGTTCAAGACCAACGAAATCATGGTCACATTCGGTAACACTACCGATGGAAGAATTCTTCTTAACAAGTTGAACGAGATGGTCGCAAAGGAGAAAGGTGTATCAGTAAAAGATATGGCTAACAATCCAGAAGCACCAGCAGAAGCACCAGCAAAGAAGACTACCAAGAAAGCGGATGCCAAGAAGACAACCGCCAAAGAATAAGACATGGGTACAGTTGACGCAAGATTTCGTCAAGGAATGGCCGGAGGTTCTAGAGGGATTACAGTTCCAGAACATGCCGGTCAAGTACCTGATGTACATTAACATTATTCTCAAGAACAACATCACCATACACTACGACATAGCCAAGGAATTAAAATCCAAAAAACAAGATACAATCGCTAGATTCCTTAAGAAGACAATCGAACTGAATTATCTCAAGATAAAAAGTGTTGACATGAAGTTTAACATACCTGCACTGAAGAAAGACATGGAATCAAAAACTTCCACCATACTTGGTAAAACTTTTAAATAATTCAAATGAGCATACTTTCTAATAAGTTCCTAATTATCACTGCACACCCGGACGATCTAGAGATGGGCTGTGGAGGACTTGTTGCTAAAATAAACAAGCATGGTGGTTCTGTTACTAACCTGATCCTAGTAAAACCGTCAGTAGAACATAACACCAACAGAGACGAAAGCATAGTTAAAAGCGAACTAGAAAAAAGCAAAAGTGTGTTAAATTTTGACACCATAATATATGACACACCACTGCACGATAACGGAAGGCCGAATCTAACATTATCAAACAACTTGATATCATATGCAGAATCCTGCATAGCAGACAACAACATATTAATTTCACATTGGAGGGAGGACCATCACCAGGATCATAGAGTGTGTTATGATGTTGCTCGTAGCATAGCACGAAAACATTTTGAACAATTTTGGTGCATGGATGAACCTCCATACAATTTACATTACAAGAATTTTGATTGTAATCACTACGTAGATATCACAGAACACATGGATCAAAAAAGAAAAGCATTAGAATCATATGGATCATACTTTAACAACGATTCTATTGAAACAATAATCAACTACAACAAATACAGAGGGAGTTTTTTAGGTGAAAACAAATTTGCAGAAACATTTCGCCTAATGTATAATAAGATATGAAAATTTTAGTATTAGGAGGCTACGGATTTATAGGTAGTCATATTTGCCAGCAATTAAAAGCAGAAGGTCATACGATAGGAATAGTTGACTGTTATCATCAATATTATACATTTCCTGATTGGGAATATCATCCTATATTGAACCAAAGAAAATCAATCACAGGGACAGACAAAGAATACATCGGACAGATTGAGAACTTACAGTTCATGGAACAGACATTTGAGGATTTCAAACCAGATAGGGTAATACACGTGGCCACATATCCAAACGCAAGAATGGTCAAAAGAAATGTGCTTGACGCTACCAACAACATGGTGACCGCAACTGCATACATCTTAGACCTATGTGTTAAACATAAGGTACAAAAAATTGTTTATGCTTCGAGCAGTATGGTATATGGAGAGTTTGACAATAACATTCCTGATGAAAATGTAGTACCAAAGCCAAACACACTTTATGGGTCTTACAAAAGGCAAGGTGAGATCATGTGCAAGATATGGCACAGAGAATATGGATTGAACTATGTCATTATGAGACCTAGTGCTTTGTATGGAGAGAAAGACACGATCACAAGAGTCATAAGCCAAATGTTAAAGAGTGTGCTGACAACTGGAGAGATGACTGTGCAAGGGCCTGATAACAAACTAGACTTTTCTAATGTGTTGGATGTTGCAAGATATTTTTCACTTGCTACTACCAACGAAGTAACCAACGAAACATTCAACTGTACCAGAGGCTATGGAAGAAAGATAATTGATGCGGCAGAAATAATAAAAGCAAGACTAGGCACAGGTACGATTATCACTAAACCGCATGACGCATTCTATCCAAACAGAGATACCTTAAACAGTGATAAAGCAAAATCTATGTTTAATTTTAATCCGCAGATTGATATTGAAGATGGTATTCCAAAATACATCAATTGGTTCTTTAAACAAACGTTCTATTTTGATAATTTAGATATTAATAAACGGTTTCCGTTGGGTACAACGATTTAAATTTTTCTCTGCAAAAATCCCAAGTATAAGTCTGTAAGATTTTATCTTCGTCATATTCACATTCTTCTGTGAACTGTTTGCCGTCTTGTGATCCCTTGGCTAGCCATTCGTTGTCAGTTTCTAACCATTTTTTTAATCTGTGTCTGGTCTCCACTGTGGGTTTTTTGTTCTGCCACAACACCAATTTAGAAACTTCTCTGAATGCGTTCTTCCATGCAGTATAGTTGTCGGGGGCAAGTAGGGATTCACTAGCAACTACTGGAACAACTTCATGAGGTTGTGATAGTGTGAAATCAAGTATGTTATCATCTGGTGTATCCATACACAAAGACTTACTGTATAGATCAATATTAAATGTTCCGTATTCCAAATCTAACTCATTAAGCCTTGCATGAAATATTCTGTGTCTCTTGGATAATCCTCTGTCTACTGTGTAATCAAACATGAAAGTGTCTTTGACCATGCTCTTGGCAAATACCGCATAGAAGTATTCCGTGCCTGACGTCTCTGCCGCTTTCTTGTATGCTTTGGTACGGCCGTCCACACCTTTTATCCAATACAATCTATTAGATAGATTGTTTTTTTCTAAATGATCTTTTAGTATTTTAAAATTGGTATCTTCAAATGGTTCTCCATTTGAAATAAATGCTATGTCGAAACAATCTTTTTTGTCATTGTTGCCTATTGTATATAGAAAGGGATAGTCATATATCTGTGTCTTTATGAATCCTAATGCTTTCCTTGGAATATAGAACGTGTTCTTATCCCTGTATATTTTAAGATCTTCCCAATACGAGGGATAGAATATCACGTCATCTGGTGTTTCGTAGTACCTTATGTAGGTGGCACTAGATGCTTGTATTTTTGATACATTGTGTATTACGTTGCTTAAATTGTATGATACATCCTGGAAGTCAAAATCATATGGCACATCATATTCGTGATAATTTACATCTTTGTAATCTCTTAGAAATTTAATGTTTTGTCCTAGAAAACATTCAGGGAAGAGAAAGGTATCTCCTTCTTTTTGATCTTCATTGTTCCAAACATGTAATTGTTTTGCCTGGTGCTGTTCGGGTATGTAATCAAAATCAAAATTGCTGTAATCAATCTTACTGCTCAATAGCCATGTATATTCTGTTCTCGATTCTCCCAATACGGACTTTATCATGTCAAAGTAACTTGACACAAAAGGAATGATCTTCGCGTGTGGGAAACTTTTAGATAGTATTGATAAATTACTATCCCTATTTGTATTTTGGAAATCAATTATTACACAATCAAATGCCATAGTATTCCCCAATGCATTTGCACACATAAAGAACTTCTGCTTTTTTCAGGAAAGGGTGTATCGGAAGTGACAACACCTCCATACAGAATTTTTCAGCATTTGGCATTTCTTGGCCCGTGTCAAACATCTTCATTTTAGACATAGGTTGTTGGTAATGCACTTGCGTCTGTATTCCTTTTTGCTCTAGAAATTTTTTTAGGCCATCCCTGTCTTGCACTTTAATTACTAATTTGTGATTGTTTGATTTTGTGCCTGTCATTGTTTGTATCGAACTGATTCCTAAATCTAACAGTTTTTCTTCGTACCATTGTCTAACTTTCTTTGTCTTGCTGAGAAGTCCATTGTATTTTGATAATAGAAAGTTAAGAACATTTGCATGATCATTGCTGAGGCATGAGTTGTATCCATAGTCTAACTTTCCTGTGCCAACTGCATGATATCTTAGGCTTCTAATCATTTCTGCTTCTGACTCATCATCCGTAAGTGCCATTCCGCCGTTTCCTAAAGCAGGCAATGGTTTGCTTGGAGCGAAACTCAAAGTGCTGATGTCACCTAGTTTGCCACTTGGTACACTGTTGTAATAACTTCCAAAACTTTGTGCCGCATCTTCAATGAGAGGTATTCTTCTCTTAACACAGTATTCTTTAAGTGCCGAATAATCGGCTAGGTTTCCAAAAAGATTTACATACACAACAGCATTTGGCAATCCAAAATCAGGCAATTTGGAAATTAATCCTTTGTTGTCCACGTCCACAAAGTGTATAGTGGCACCTGTTCTTTTGATTGCTTCAGCAGTTGCCAGGTAACTTATTGCAGGGCAAACCACAGTACTCCCTGGTCCTATGCCTTTGCTTCTAAGAGCAAAGTAAAGTGCATCTGTACCACTGCCCACTGCAATCGCATATTTCCTTTTTGTGTGTTTTGCTACCGCTGTTTCGAACTTGTCTAAGAACGAGCCTTTGACGTGCCTACTGCTTACAACATTGCCTGTCGTCCAGACCTCTTTGGCCCTACGTGTTATTCTCCAACTATAAGCATCGTATATCCTATCTAGGCCGTTAAATTTTATCATAATATCCTAATGAATGCAGTAAACTTTTGTTGGCAAACAAAGGCCCCAAGTTGTATCTATTTTGCTGATCGTTGAAGTCACTGAAAAATCTTTTCTTATATGACCTTCCATTTTGTGTGTAGGGATCTCCAAAAGCAAAATGTACCACCTTGGTTGGGTTCAATCCTAGCAGGGCACACCAATGTTTTTGTTCTTCTAAATACTTGCTGACCATGTAATCTATTTTGAAGTTTTGCATACATTCAAATCCCAGACCGGAGGCCAGCCTGTTACTGACATTTTCGTCATTACTGATTTGCATTGGATCGTGCATTTTTTTCCTTGTCATACGTATCGCAACTCTGGCATTTGCCACAGGGAAAGTTTTACTCATGCTGAAGCTCAAGGATTCGATACAAGTGGGTGTAAGATCTATCTGTAGTTTGTCGTAAGTGGTATTGGGAAGATATATAAAATCCAACATAACAGGGACTCCTAATCTTTCACATTGGTCTATTACATTTTTCTGTTGTGGGTGTTCATCACCTAAACGTGCAAAAGGAAAACTTATTATGACAACATCATTTGGTTTGATATCGTCGTCCTCTATGTACGCCCATTGCAACCCTAAATTTTTCCATACCTCCATGTGCCACCAGTACTCGCCCTTCAACACTCTGAATCGCTTTTCACGATGTTGCATATAAAAATTTAAAAAATATTCCTGCGAACCTTGTGAAAAACAACTGTACTTGAAATCTTCTAATCCAGAGAAATCAAATCTAGGGCATTCCTTCAACCACACAGGAAAATACTCTTCATATTTTTTTACTATCCATGGATCTCGTAAATACTTGTTCAAGTTTACTGTGTTTGTGTAATCTATCATCTGCTTGTCCTTGATACAATTACCGCTTGAATATACACCCCATGATTTTCCTCGAATCTCATCAAAGTCAGCACTAGTTGGAATGTTCCATAGGTACTCACCCGGAACGTCTAACTTATTTTGTGCAGACGCTAACATCAATGTCCAAGCAATTTTCGTTATCTTGTCTGTATCTTGCTTAATTTGTCCCATGCTTCCTTGTAATAGTTGTAATCCTTTTCCCAGTCAGGATCATTATTGTTGATAGTGTGATTCATTTTCAAAAACCATTTCAAAATAGGTAAGTCAAAAGTAAATTCCCAAAAGCCTCTTGGACCAAAAAACAAACAAGAGTCTATCACAGAATCATCAGTGACATATTTGCTTTGCCAAATTAAATGTTCTACATCAACATTATCAATGACTAATTTTTGCAATTCAAAACTTAGATCCTGTGTTATATTATTTGCATCATCCAAAATAGTATCGGCGCCGGTTTTGTTCTGAAAGTGTACCCTCAAAGTGTTTGACTGTTCAGTCCCTGCCTGCACAATTATCTCTCTCTGCACGTCACCGGCAAATATTTCATGTCCGTTCAACTCAATTCTACATGCGGGTATCTTATGTTTTACTGAATTAATATTAGCAAAATTAAATTTAAATTCTTTGATCATTATAGTACTTTTACTGCCGAATCACGGAGTCCTATGTTGCCGATAGGATAAAAATTAAACGCCACAGAGTATCTATCCTTGTTAGTTTTATTTTTTGCGATCTTATGATGTATGTCACTGGGGAAAAATATTATCATTTTATTTTTTGTTTCAAATATAAAACCTCTTGTATTATAATCATTGTCTTCGATTTTGTTTAACAAAAATCTTTCATCGGCCATATTATCAAACATAATTTCTCCGCCTTTGTCTGTGTCAATATACAATACACCACTGTAATAGCAATTATAATGCCTATGGTAATGTGATTCTTGATTTGGTTCTGCTTTTGTTAACCAGGACGAAGATATTTTAAAATCATTTGATATTTTCAATTGCTCTCTGGCAAAGTTTTTAAATGACTTTAATATCATATCTCCCAGTAACTTAAATTGAGGTTTATTCAATATTTCAAATTCTTGATTCACTAAAGATGAGTTATCCACCTCAAAATCTGCTTTTTTATAATCACAATTTTTTACAGCCTGTCTGACATCATTAAAATATTCATCATCTATATCTAAACTGTCGATACAAAATACTTTCGAGTACAAAGGTATGGTTTCCATTACAATACTTTAACTCCATATTTTTCTGTCCAGTCCTTACCATCTTTGGTGTCATTTACCATGGGCATGCCCTTGATGTTCAAACTAGTATTCAAAAGTATGGGACAACCTGTCTCTTTCTTCCATGCTTTCAACAGTTCATAAAACCCTTCATTGTCGCTTTTTGACACGGTTTGCACTCTAGATGTGCCGTCATAGTGCAATATGGCAGGACAGTCTTTACCATGCGTGTACGCCGCTGTGTATTGCATATAGGGGGTGTTTTTGACGCCGGTAGGTAGGTCAAAATAGTCGTTTACGTCCTCTTCCAGTATGGCTGGAGCGAACGGTCTGAACTTCTGTCTTTTCTTGATACCATTTACCAAATCCTTGATTTCCTCACCCCTGGGGTCGGCTAGTAACGATCTATTACCAAGTGCTCTTGGTCCAAACTCTGCCCTACCATTCGCCACTCCCACCATCTTGTTTTCTTTCAATTCTTTTATTATTGCGTCCACAGGATACTCACCTTCTATGTTGTGTCCCAGGAACGGACTCTTCCAATTGATGAATGATTTTTCGTGTGCGGCTATGCAACCCAAACTGGATCCTGCATCTCCTGGATTTGGAATTATCCATATG
>Ga0180120_10002074_pt1 | contig 10192 bp, 21 predicted proteins | sample CPBDNA_3_FD_129677 | JGI IMG/M metagenome (GOLD analysis project Ga0180120, IMG submission 129677) | Freshwater to marine salinity gradient microbial communities from Chesapeake Bay, USA - CPBay_Spr_31_0.2_DNA (version 2) (version 2) | ecosystem: Environmental > Aquatic > Marine > Coastal ... | reverse complement strand
TAGAAGTAAAGGCGGCGAAGGGCAGGCTGTCCGATAATCAACTGGCTATGCAGGAGTGGTTTAAACAGTCTCATGTAAATTATTTTGTCGCTTGGTCATACGATGAGTGCATACAAATAATTAAAAAAAATACTAGCCTCTATAAAAAATCTAGTGTAGTGAGAACGCTACAAACTAAATTTGCAAACACCAATGGAGGCACCCAATGTGTGAGAGTTTCGAAAAGTTCTGGCAATCCTACCCCAAAAGAACACCGCATCAAAATCCCAAAGCGCCAGCAAAAAAAGCGTTCATCAAACAAGTCAAGCGCGGGATCAACAAAGAAGAAATCATAGAAGGTGCTGTCGCATACAAACAGTACTGCGACGCGCATGTCAGAGACCGCAAATATGTTGCGCAGGCTGTCACGTTTTTAAATCAGGAGCGTTGGCAGGACTTTGAGAAAGCACCAACCATCCCGACGATGGCTGACATCGTGAGGGAGTTGAAGTAAATGGCAACACCGCAGGAAGTAGTAGAGATAATCGTAAATCCAATGATCACCCTATACAACGCGCCGGATGGCAACATGGATGCAGAGCGCCTGCGAGCAATTCGTGACGCATACATTGACGCACTCACACCCTTTACCGCACGGGCGCTGAAGCTGGCATGGTCTGCCACGGTTAGCAAGCACCAGCGATGGGACTGGCCCACGATTGCCGCGATAAAGCGCGAAGCCTATGCAAAATCCTGACGACGCGAAGTCAATTGCTTTCGCCCTGAACCCTCGCGCTACGCAGGTCGGGCAAAGCGAATATAAAACCAGCTGTCCTGTTTCAGCCAACCATAAACACAACGATAAGAACCCGTCACTCACAATTGGTAACCGTGACGGTAAGCTGGTCTGGCATTGTCACGGCGGATGTAACCAATCGGATGTTATGTATGCGCTGATTGACAGGGGATTGCTGGCTCCGGCAGGCACACCAACCGCGCCTACCAAGCCAGTTGTTCAACCACCTGCCGAAGTTAATGAACCCGCACTGCAATATCTATACAGCCGTGAGTTATCGGATGAAACCATTGCGCATTTCAAGATTGGTTCATCCAACAATGCAGTTGTGTTTCCGTATTATTTAGACGGCGAACTGCAACACACCAAGACAAAGTTTTTTAATGTGGAAGAAGGGCGACAGTACCTGCAATCCAAAGGCGGCGGCAAGTGCTACTACAATCTGGACAGCATCGACTTCACAAGACCTGTCATCATTGTGGAAGGTGAGGGGGATGCCCACGCCTCACATGAATCAGGGCACGGAAACGTCATCAGTGTGCCCAATGGTGCGGCACTAGCAGGCGACGATCCGTTTAAACGTGAGTTCATTGCAAATACGCTTGAGCGTTTCGATCCAACGCCGACAATTATTATTGCTACAGACGGTGACAAGGCAGGCATTAGCTTGCGGGAAAAATTAGCAGACGTTTATGGTCGTGACCGTTGCTCATACATCGACACCTACCCTGACGGGTGTAAGGATCTATCCGACGTGCTGGTTAAATACAGCACTGATGAAGTTGATCTGCTCATCAGCAGTGCGACGGCGTATCCCGTTAAGGGACTGCAGTCAGCCGATGAACATCGGGATGCAGTTCTGCAGTTATACAGGGAAGGTAGGTCGAGGGGTGTCTCGACTGGCTACGAGAACATCGATAAGTTTTACACGATCCAGACAGGCGAACTTGAGATCGTCACAGGCATACCCGGCAGTGGTAAGTCAAACTGGATAGACCAGCTGATCATTAACACCAGCAAGTCTGAAATGTTTAAACATGCTGTATGCTCATTCGAGAACCCACCCGATCAACACCTTGCAAGCCTGTCAGAAAAGTTTGCGGGTGCATCCTTTGTCGGACATGAAGGTGTCAAGATTACAGAAGACCAACTGCATGAAGCTGTCGATTTTATAGACAAGCATGTGACGTTCATTCGTTTATCCGATGACACGCCGCCAACAGTTGATGCAATCTTGAGACACGCACGCGCTGCCGTTTTACGATTCGGCATCAAGACACTGACGATTGACCCGTGGAACTATGTCCTGCAATCAAGGCAGGGGCAGACTGAAACGGAATATGTTAGCGAGACCCTGAGTAAACTCAGGAACTTTGCCCAGCGTCACGGTGTACATGTGTGGCTGGTTGCCCACCCATCAAAGATGTTGCGGTCAGCTGACGGTTCTGTGCCAGCGCCAACGGGAATGGACATCCTTGGATCGGTGCATTTCTTTACCAAGGCAGACGTGCTGACATGTATACACCGCAATCCAACGGTCAGCCCAGCTGATGTCGAGGTTCACTTTCGTAAGGTGCGGTTTAAAACCACGGGTAGTCCGGCAAGTTGTGACCTGCGCTATTCAATGGCAACGGGTTGCTATCAGGTGCCAGCTGATGTATAAGGCTAGCATTACTGTGTGTGGGGTTTTGGAGCGTGCCTGCTTTGAAACTTTCAGTGATGTAAGGTGACGAGGGATGCATACTTCGTCACCTTTTTCATGTGTGATCTGTGAAAAATCCCTAGAAAAAAGCGAGGTCGGTATTGAATACCTTATACTCGCCAACAAAAAGCAAGTGTGTATGCAGTGCTATGAAGCAAAAAATGGCGAGGTGTTTAAACATTGGTGGAAAACAGCCGCCGCTCCCGTAGGAGATGAGAACGACGGCTGTCTCTTCTAGGTGGCAGGCCTATATGGATTGTATGGTTTGTAACTATACGCTGTATCGTCGGTGAGAGCGCCAGTTTCTCTAGCTGATACCAATTTCTGCAGTGCATCGATAAGTTTTTTCGTTTCATCGTAGGCAAAGTGAACTTGGAGATTGTTAAATATAATTGAGACATCAGGGTATTCATCGACAACAGACCAAACCTGATTAGTAGACTGAAGGTCGTGCTGTATTTGTTCGACGGGTAAATAACCCTCAGCCAAAGCGGCTGGCTTTTTTACGAGCCCCTGTTCTGCTTGATGCACATCATACTTTAATTTGAGCGATGTTCTTCGCTTGTGGTTCTTCGACAGCCAGTCCCTAAAAAAATCTAGTTCACATTCACACCGCCAAACAGAGTAAACTTTGTCGACTGAAGTCGAGTAAGTGCCGACATGCCGTGCGACACGGGAGCAGTCACGCTCCATCCCATCATAGAAGTCAAAGTCCTCTAACTCACCGACGTGATGTGTGATAATGAAAGTGTTTAAACGCATTACATTTCCCTTCTTGAATTAAAAAAATACCGAAGGGTCTACTGTGTGTGGAGTTTCGAAGAGCATACCCAACGGTGTTGGGTACTATCACACTATTTTTTTTATTAGGTATAGTGTTTGTTGTGCATGATTTATGAAAGTTATTCATAACCTACATGGAAAATCGTAAGTTCGTTGTGTGTCTAGGCATTATTGGAGAGTCCTTGCCTAGCTCTAAGAAGTAGTCAATGAGTTCGCTTGTGTGACCAAGGACTTCATACCACTGCTTCTGCAAGGGTTCGGCAAGCAATGTATTCTTACGTATGTTACGCGATACATACACAGCCAGCTTGACAATTTCATCTCTAATAAACGTTTTCCTTCCAGATAACCTGACGTAGTAAACGTATGGAGAGTGATAATTGTTGGTCAACTTCTCACGATTATACAAACGTTCAACCACAGATATATCGGTGTTCACTTGCAATTGCTTGGCGATGTTGCGGGGTGTGTAATCGGGCAGACCTTTGTGTGTTATCCCCAGTCGATCTCCTGTCAGATGTGACTGAGTCCATAGATAATTTTTATCACTTGTAAATATACATGCGAAGGTTCCCTCTAAAATTGCGGCGGCGACAACACCCCACATACTGGCTGGTGTTACCTCCCGCATTGTCATCAGTTTACTTTTCCGTGCATAGAGAAGACCTTGCGCACATCCAGCAAGCCATGAAAAACGATACTCCCTCACTAAATCCGGCACACGGTGATCCGTATAATAGGTCGCCTCATTCGGGTGATACGATGACCAATACGCACGATCCCAAGGACAATCGATTGGATTAAAGGAATACCGTTCAACCATTAACTTTTCAGCCAAACGGTTTGGCTCATCAATGTCTATGGGTTTTGATCCTACGATGCTCATTTTGAGAACCTCCTCGTGTCTACTGCCACGCAGACTACGTCGCGTGATTTTAGTGCTATAGATTTGTCATTAAAAAATTTGTGATCAATGCGGCGATAGACATTGTTCACATAGGTGATGCATTGCGATGGTGTGTCAAACCACTCGCCATGCTGGTAGTTTATTTCCCCCGTCTTTATCGACGCGAAGACAATCAAAATATATTTCATTACTAACTCCTGTGTGTGGTTATAAAAAAAGCGGGGACATGCCCCGCCGTTTAAACAGTGTGTGTTGTGGTTACCGAGACATGCGCTCAAGCAGTTGCAGGTTCCACCTATAAAGTTGGACATGGCTATCCATTTGCTCAACCATAGGTCTTTCATACCAAGGTAAATCGTCTATTAGCCATTCTTCAAATTCGAACTCTTCGTACCCATCTAATTCTTCGCGGTGCTTATTCTCAATTTTTTGAAAAACTTTTTGCCATATATAATCTGGAACATCCTCCACGTCGCAATTAACAACCCTCACCAACCGATACCAAGGGTCTCCGTCGTGATCGAATATATATTCTGGGTGTTTTTTTAATTGGAACATTGTCGGAGAGTAAGATATATTTAGGGTTCCATAGCGTATGTATTTGCCGGATGCCTTTTTGCGTTTGTTGCAACTATGCAAGTAAATCCAATCACCTTTTAGCACGCCAGAAAATTTTACTATTTTAAATTCGCTATGGGGAAACTCAATATACTCTGTGTATTCACCGCATACTCTAACGCCGCCCTCCACCTGCTTCATTATCTTTCTCCTTACTGTGTGTTACTGACTGCCTCGTCAGACACGATACATCACTATCGTGTGACACACTGCGTTTAAACGCAGCATGTTTCGGCGTGGTGGTTGTGGTTAAGCCGCCTTATCGTCACGTAAATAGTTGCCATTGTCAGACCACGCCAGCAAGAACTGGCGGTAGCCCTTGCCGAAGTTTGTCGTGGGGTTGGTGACGTAACGCAACAGCGTAAGCATGTTGGTTGCGGTGTTGTCTTCGCAGATATCGGCGCGTGCCGCCTGCTGACCTCGAATGAATTCATCCATTGTCAGTCACCTCGCTAACGTCTGAGTTGTTATATGGCAAGGTAGACCCGCAAGCGTTCCAGCCTTCGGGGTCAAACACCATCAAATCTACTCGCCATTTAATGGTGTCGAGCCATACTTTTTGAGTTAAGTGGGGTTCTCGCTCCTCATCAACCACTGTCTCCGCGCCGTGATCTATAAATGGAGCTTTCATTATGAGTTCAACCCTCTCTCTGAGACAATCAGACTGCCAAAAATTAACATGCTCGATTTTTGCTAATCGCTTTTTGCCCAGTGCCTTTTGGATTGTTTCTATATTCATCATCATTCTCCTGTGTGTGGTTGGTGAAATCTTGATTGGGTTTTACATTCCAGTGTTGCTCGACGCACTCGCTTGGGATGCCGGACTTACTGGAGTAGTGTGCATAAATTAATATGTCACACTCTCTGCGATTGTATCTGCGTATGTGGGCACGCAACTCACACAGAGTTTCCTTTGCCTGACCCCAGTGAGTTGCCCCATGTTTTTTGCCGATACTTAGAGCGGAGTAGGAAATGATTTCTTCAGTCATCATCCTTCTCCTCTTTATATACATAACCCTCCTCTACTACTTCGTATTCTACGCATACGGCGGCTTCATCAACGCCAGTCATAAACGCATTCAACTCGCCGCATGTGTCGAACTCATAGGTATCAGCTTTTTGACCGTCGTCAGGAAAGCTACCCCACAAAATTGAAACCTTGTGTTTAGTCATCATTGTCCTCCTTCTTCTTCCTGTGCGGAAAGAAATCATCTTCCTCAACGTCGAGCCACGCATCGTAGTAATCGGGGGACAGTTGGTCTGGACCCCAGATGTAGTCTTCGGTTGCCATATCTTTTGCCTGTTCGCGGTCGTCAGCCTCGATGTGCAACACAGTGCGTTCAGTTACATAAACTTTGTAGTTAGGCATTGTCATTCTCCTCCTCTAACATTCCTGCTCTGTCTGCTATGGTTAGTGCCGAATACCCAAATAGGACCACAAACGTCTCGTCTAAAACCTGTCGCCACGGCAGTCCCTCAAACCTTTGGGAGTTTCTGTCGAAGTAGTGTGCGAACAGGCGGTTTATTTCTGGCACTCCGTCTTGATCAGTTACCCAAAGTTCACTTAGTTTTTCCATCAGTCGTGTGTCCCAATAGCTAGTCAGACTATCAGCAAACCGCTTGCGGTTTTCATCCGTGATTACATAACCGCTTGCGTATGGATCATTACTCATCGTCGTTCTCCAAACCATAAGTTTCCTCATCCATAATGCTGACCCGTCGCACTCCGTCAGCATCTGGATCGTGATAGATCCCGATCTCGACTTTACCCAGAGGTCCACCGTCTACTGTGTAGATAGTGCATTTACCCCAGTCACAATCACTGCTGTCTTCAGTTTTTAATAAAGTGTAGTAAGCCATCACTTGTTCTCCTTATACCATCGCTCGAAATACATGTGTTCTAGTTCGGGAATGTCCTCGTAAGTGATAATCAGATCCCAGTAATGGTTGGGGTCCCTATCTGCTCTTACCTTACCCGATCTTTCCATCACGTTTCCCATGATGTCGCCAATTATGCGGCACTCTTCTTCCGTTAGTTCGGCACCAAGCTGATCCGTGTCGCCGCTATCCAACATGTCTGCGCGGATATATTCATGTTCAAACATCATCAATCTCCTGTGTGTAGTCGTAATGTTCTATTTCTGGAAGTTCTTTGCAGAGTTCGATGTCGGTGTAGCCGTCATCTAATACAAAGCTAGGCTCTGCTCCGTCTTTATCGGGTGATGACATAAAGACTAGGCTTTTAGAAAGCGACTGAAGAAACTTGAACTCAGCTTCCTCTTTGTTGGCGGCTTCGATTATGGCGTCATGTGAGTACATCAAGACACCTTCCATTTCATACTTAGGCATTCTCATTCTCCTGTGTGTGGGGAAGGGTGCGTTTAAACACCCCTCGCTGTTTCAACTAAGTCTTCAGGTAGTTGCTTGCGATACTTGATCACAAGCGTTTTGCCCAGCACCGCCTGACGTGGGGTGAGGGTGGTAAATGACGCAAGACTGTGCCCAATCTTGCCGTCAAATTTGTTGAAGCCTACGCCGTTGATGACGCTGGCCCTGTCGCTGTCACTACTGACAAGCATACGCAGTCCCTGCTGTATGGCAGTGACCTGCTCATCGGTGATCTTCTCAGCTTCACTGATAACTTTCTTGCGTGAAACGCTGGCAGTGATCGGCTCATCGATCAACGCAATGCTGTCTGCCTCATCGTCGTCGAGCGCAGACTTGATCACGCTGGCTTTGTCGAGCAACGTCTTAGCCATGTTGCCGTCAAGCGAGCCATCAAACACCAGTGCCTGCACTAGCACGCTGGACTGCTGTCCGATGCGGTGACACCTGTCTTCAGCCTGTGCGATGTTCGCAGGGACATAGTCAAGCTCGGCAAACAGCACATGTGAACAGGCAGTGATGGTGTAGCCAACAGCTGTCTTGATTGTGCCGACAAAGACCATAGTCTCAGGGTCATTCTGGAAGCTGTCGATAGCCTGCTGTCTCGCTTCTGCAGAACAGCCACCTGTCAGCTTGACTGCCTTGATGCCCTTGACTTTGAGTTCAGCCATCACTGAATCCACAACGACACGGTGGTAGCACATCACTGCGATCTTACCGCTGGTCGCCAGCACATGCTCGACGACGGGCTTGATCTTATGCTTGGCTACCTCAAGGCGTGCGGCAGATATCTCACTGAACATGATACCCTTGGCACGGTTAAGGTTGGCAAGTGATTGTTGCCAGACTGCAGGATCCTCAGATGCCTTGGATAATTCCTTGCTGATAAGCGCATCATCCAGCTGTGCTTGAGCGCGTTTAAACACTTCCTGTTCACGCTTGATGTCGGCGGTCGCACCATTGGGTGCCAGTGGAATAACCTGCTTTACCTTGGGTGGTAGCTCGGTAAGCACGTCAGCTTTCACACGACGCACCATGCCGTTAGACCGCAGGGTTGTGTTGAGCAGTTCCAAGTTACTGGCACCACTGTAATCGGTGCCGAACGATGTGCGCTTGGCACCACAAAACCTATTGCCGTACTGATAGTAGTTGCTGAACACGTCAGGTGCAATACGATTGATCAACGGGAACAACTCGATAGGTCGGTTGAGTATCGGTGTCCCTGTGAGAAACAAGAAGTTGTCTGCGGTGATACCACCTGACGATGCCTTGCTATTCTTAACTGCACCCAGTGTAGCCAGTGTTACGCCAGCGGTAGGGTTCTTGAGCTTGTGTGCCTCATCACAGATCACAACATCCCAGTGCGTCTGGTCGATCTGGTCCCGCTGTTTCTTGATCACGTCGTAGTTGACGATGACAACGTCGGTGTCTACCCAATTCTCCGGCTTGCCGCCAGCGACGATGCCAACGGTGAGGTCGAGGGTAGTGAACCTCAACCACTCACGATACCAGTTGATGCGCAGTGATGCCGGGACAATCAAGAGAACCCGTGACGGCTTGACAATGTTGCAGTAGCCAATTGCCTGCACGGTTTTGCCCAGACCCATCTCGTCAGCGATCAGGGCAGAGCCTGCCTTCACGGCGTACTCGATACCCGCACGCTGGTATGGGTAGAGGGTGATGCCGTCAGGCATCGGGACTTCGTAATCTGTATCGGAAGCCTGTGATGCGGTGTACATCTTTTGCTCTTCGTCAAAGATGCCCGTAAGTTTTTTCTTCAGGCTGTCACACTTGCAGTAGGTTAGCAGGCGTGCCGCTCGGTTGATGTCCTCGGTGTACCAGACACTGTTTAAACGGTCCCATCTGAAACCAGCGCGTTTGGGTACATCTTTAAAATCGTATGTCCCGTACTTGTCATCGGGGTCGGTGAATACATAGCGGGTTGCGGCATCCGAAGATGCGCACTCGATAAGTTGGACTGTCATTGGTAACTCCTGTGTGCGGGTGAAAAAATGTGGCGTGCCTGCCACTGTGAATACTGACTACCTCATCAGATACGATGCATCACCATCGTATGACGTGCCGTTTAAACAGCACGTTTCGGTTTTAAAGGTGTAGTTCTAACCCAAGACGTTCCGACAACTGTTCAGAAATTTTCCTAAAATATTTGCCGCCTTTCACGTCATCCATATCAGGCTTGTAATCGTCTTCAGTTCCCTCATCTAAGACACCACGATGGTAAAGGTCTCCGCAGAAAGTTTCCAAGACATCAACATCAACTAACGTAGACTTTGTAATTTTACCAGAGAGAAAGTCACCGATGAACTGCTCATATCTATCTCTTAGTTCTGCTGGGTGAAGGTTTTCTTCTAAATTTAAAGTGAAGCTATCTACACAGTCTTTAACGTAACTGGTTTTACGAAGGATAACTCCAAACTCAACTTGCTCAGTCATAACATCTCCTCACTGTTGTTTGCCGTCGCCATATGTATATGAGCGAACACTGTGATCTGATTCATATTGATGCGGCTCATCCTGCATTTCCCTGCCGTGATCATAGTCTTCATCATCATCGGCTGCAGCTTCATCATCCTTCATCAGTGCAAGGTATTTATCGGCACAGATTGCCATCTTACGAAGCTCTGCAATTGCCTCGTTCTTTACTTGAACTGTCTCGCCGTCTTGAATAATCGCTAGCAGAGAGTTCAATAGACCTGACCACGTAGGTTCTAAGATGCGTGTCTTCATTACAGATACTCCCACTGACCTTGGTTGTTTTTGTATTGGATAGCAACGGCACCCGCATTTGCAGTGCCAAAATCATCGAGCGGTTCGAAGCCGTCATAGTCACCCCAGATACGCCCTGTGTAGTAGAGAACTTCATCGTCATCATACATCCGAAAGCGTGCCTCGTTTTCAGTTGTCGTTGCGGCATTGGATGGGCCTTCAGTGCCTGCGTCACCCATGTCGAGGTGATCTTTATCGATCACCCATTTATATTTGCCAGTCATTCCATTCTCCT
>Ga0180120_10002072_pt1 | contig 10203 bp, 8 predicted proteins | sample CPBDNA_3_FD_129677 | JGI IMG/M metagenome (GOLD analysis project Ga0180120, IMG submission 129677) | Freshwater to marine salinity gradient microbial communities from Chesapeake Bay, USA - CPBay_Spr_31_0.2_DNA (version 2) (version 2) | ecosystem: Environmental > Aquatic > Marine > Coastal ... | reverse complement strand
TATATAATATAAAAGGAATATTTCGTTCTAAGATTGAAGAACTAGACCAAATGGATATGTTCTGTCTTCCTAATGTGCAACTTCACGCCAACACGCATTTGTCCTTAACTTCGTGGACAGATATGCGCGATTTTTTGCCCGAAACCCCAGAATCTTTTGAGGATCAAAAAAAAATAAGCAAAAAATTGCTTGAAGCAACTAACAAAAACTCAGATAAACAGCTTATGGTCAAACATGCTATTTACGATTATTCAAACGTTGACAATTACTACCAACCAAAACAAACTTTAGTTGAAATAAACGCCGAAGATTTAGATATGTCAACATCACTTAGCAACATAGATTTGGAAATACAAGACGAGGCCAATATTTATTTTCAGTATTATACAAAACTTTTTATCAAGTATGGATTCTTAAATAAATATGCTATTATTGACAACTTGCAATCAAAACTTTCAACTGAGTTTAAAAAATCAAGTGAGTGGAAATTTAGTCAGTATCAAAAAGCACTTAGCGGCCTTTTCATGCAAATTGCTTCTTTTCCGCTCAAAAGTGGAAAGCTTGATTTCCATTCTAGTAACAACGAAGAAGATTATCAAGGTGACGTACTTAAGATGAAGCTACGCATGCACACTGATGAAATAATTGAATGTCTTTTGAGTGGTAGTGGCCCTAAAGGAATGTTTGACTTTGATTGTGATATAATGTCCTTTTACAAAATGAAAGCTGGTATTGCCGACAGGTTTAAAGAATTTATTCAATGGTTTTTTATAAATGCTAAATTTTCAAAGGAGGATCATTTTTCGGATGACTATCTTGAATGGGTTGAAATTTCAAAAGCAAATAAAGATTTAAGAGATTACATATTTAAAAAAACGTTTGGTGACAAACTAGAGAAAACACCATATCCATTTAGCGTGTTTGCGCAGACTGCCTTTACCACCCACGTTTATGATAGAGATGAACAAGGAAATATTAAAAAAGACGAAAATTTAAATTTTATTTACAAAGATGTTCCCCTAGAAGTTGACCCATATTGGCGTCTTAAGTGGATGATGGAAGAGTTGGATAAGCAGGTAAAATTTCAAAGGGATGAATTCAGAAAGATCAAAGCAAGTGATGACCACGATGGAGTTTTGTTGACTATAGCTGGATTTGAGTACACTATCCTAGGCGAAACCTTGCCTAGTGATGACATTTCACTAAACGACGGGGGGACTATGTTAATTTCGTACATGGATTCGTATCCCCACGACACCTATATGTTTAGCATTGCTTCCTTTTTAAAAGACGCTTTGCTACCAGCACTAAAATCAATTTTAGTAAACATAGTTTTAAAACAAAAAAAAATTATACATTTGTTTGAGCAAGATGAAAACGTTGCGTTCAGTGATGACAACGCCAAACTACTTGTTCCTACAAAACAGCACTTTATAAAAAGAAGGGAAAGTGTTTTGCAAGTTGTATCTAGCGATAATGTATCTACTGTTAAATACGAGTTTAACAATGCAGGATTGTTGTTCGCATTACCAGCTGATAACGATAACCCAGATGGGTATAAGAAAGAAGATGTATCATTTAAAATAGAACAGCTTACCGGCAAAGACGCAGTTGTAGTCGACAAAAATAACAACTCAATGTTTAGATACAAGATTACATTTGATATAAATAAACCGGAACTAACATTTAAAAAACGCATGTTTACAATCGGTGATGGGGATTTAAAAATGGGAATGCCTATGTTTATATATTTTGAAACTGGAAAACGACACATAGCGTATACCACCAACAAGATAACAGAGGGCGAATTATATGTTGTTTCGCCAACTCTTATACCCCCCACACAAAAAATAACTCTTAAACTATACTTTTCGGCAACAAAAGCAACAAATGCAATGGGTGGGTCGTCTGGTGGGGGAGACCCTACGTCCAGACTCTGTGCTGCTGTGGGTAACCTGGCACACAAAACTTCAGGGTCCAATCCTAGGCTATATAGGTATGACGATTTAAAACGGGTGTGGTTGCCACCAAACATGAGCGATCGTATGATGAAGAGCATCGATTATATAAAAAATCCATTTTTTCTTGAAGGATTCGAAGATGATTGTCGCAATCCCGATGGTAATAAATACCAACAAAAAAAAGACACTGGCGAGGCTGCATTTGATGTTAAGAAATATGCAGCTAGCTGCGCAAAAGCCAACAAATCATTTGCGCATCCATATACATTCTTTCAGGACAATGACCCTAGCAAAGCATTTCTGTCGGATAAATGGCGAAAATTTGTTATGAAAGACATGCAATATGAAAAATCAGGTAAAATGTATCCGGTGTGCAACAAATCCTTGATTGATAGGCTGCCAGAGAGTTGTAAGTCTGAATTTATAAAAAAGGTAGGAGAAGATTGTGGCAAATGTCTAGCTGATAACGGTCAAAATAGTTGTGAGGATGCAAGTAAATGCTCAAGAAAGAAGGATTATGGTTTTTACGATGCGTGTCTCAATACTGGTGCTCTTGAGAAATTTGATGGGACTGAATTTTTTGACAATTTTAAATCAACTAAAACATGTAAAAAACCCGGAAAACCAGCTAAATTTGGCTGTACGTCGTGTTTGCGTACAGTAAAGAGCAAAGCTCAGGCTAAAGATAAGTGTGTCTCTCAAGGTTGTCCTGCATGCATGTTTGACGAACCAAGCACTGGACAAAGAGCGATCGCGCAAAGAAATAATATGTATGGCGAATTGTCATACGACCAAGAGGAATACGAGAAATTTGCCTCAACGTGTAGTGGGTTGTTTGGAGATGAATGCGATGTTGCGCAACGTTATTATTATAATAGGTAATATGTGTACCAAGGTCGGTACATAAGCCAAGAGTCTCAGTCAAAACTCTCAGTCAGTAAATATTTATGAAATTTAGCCATCTGCACACGCTACACGCTACACATTACACGCTACACGCTACACGTACCGACCTCGGTACACATATTGTAAAACTACTTATAATATAGGTTTGAAATAAAAACACACTTAAATTATCAAGTTATTAGCATGGACAACCTTATTATGCAAGCCGTCAAGAGTGCAATTGACGCACACGCCTTCGAGGCAGCACAAGCGTCAGTAAGTGTTGGTTCAAAACGAAAACGAAGTGGTGGCAAGAAATCAAATCCATACGACCCAAACAAAAGCACTGTGTATACCAGAATGCATTCAAAGGGGCTAATAAGCGCATACCGTAATCTTATGAAGCAGTACCACGTAAACATAAAGACAAAGCTAGAACCTATGCTCGGAAAGAGTGTGATGCATCCCGACTTTGACATAAGAGATTTTACAATTGCGCAGTTTGAGAAGCCGGGCGTCGTTGAGGCTTTTGCAACTGGTGCGCGTATGTTAGAGAAGCGAAGGGCCATGCACAACATCCCCGCACGTAACAAGGGCGATTTGCTCCGATATGATGGTTACATATCATTATGGAAAAAGTACCTAATTATTTGGAAGAATGCAATACCTGGTCGGGGGTGCCTGTCAAAGACCGACCTGGAAAGGCGCGTGCACGACGCTTTATTTGCGATTGGGGAGTCAGAAGTCATACAGACACCGGTGATGCCTCCTAGCAAATCGGAGATGCAACAGATATTTGCACACCTAGAAAAAAACGACTCAATTTTAAACCTCCAGCGAAAGCTTCTAATATACCTGTGCACATTCTTTGAAAGCCGGACTGGTGCTAATTCGCTTCAAAACATAGCGTTCAACTCGCTTCGCTTTATCCCCGAACAGGGCATTCTAATGTACAGGGAGCGCAACTCCAAGACATGCAAAAAGAAGATGAAACGCGTAAGAATAGTTGGTGGGGGCGACAAGAAGTTCTTATTTGCTTTTAATGTGTACTTTAAACTCCGGGAGATTAGCTTGCTAAGTATTAAGCCCAAGGACCAGGCCGAGGCACTACTGTTGCGAATTCGCTCGGGGTGTGAATATCAGGATGTGGGCGCAACTTTAAAACTCAATAAGGGCTGCTTTGAAAATAAACCCCTTACGTCCGAGTTTGTTCGCAAGTGGTTTCATGACCTGTGCGTTGAGGCAGGACTCCCGAACTGTGACCGGTTTCGAGGCAAAAGCGTTCGCCAGTTCCTGGCCGCCATTGAAAGTGAAAACGGCGTGTGCACCTGGAAGAACAAGGCCATGCTAGACACATACGACCAGATGCGCGTGAAGCTCAACACTGGTCTTTCAACTTCTCTCTGTTCTTAGTAACGTTTCTCCACGAGACCATCATTTGGTTGGTTCTTTTTTTTACTCTGACTTTGTAGCCCAGTCTATGGACTCGAGAGCAGATTTTGTCTATAGTCTTCTCGCGATTTAATAAAACAAATGGTCCGTACTCAAATATTACTTTGTGCTGTTGCATCGAGCATGCAAGATGAATTAATTTATTTAAGGCTATAAGTGCCTTGTTGACCACATCGGATGATGGCTTTTTGGTTAATTTAATAATTTTCTTGGCAATATTAGGCTTCATTAACACAGACATCAGGGCTTTACATTAAAGTACCACAATAAAATAGATGCAAAAATAAAGCAATGTCCGAAGTTGGTAGTGAGCAACTCGAGCACTATATAGACACAAGAGCTTTAGCTAGGCGTCAGGTTTGCGAAAAGGTCCTGAAAGAGGCTCGCAAAATCAAAGACGAGCCCACCAAAGCATTAATCGACATTCTTGATGTGTCTGACTTGACGCACGAGGAGAAGCTTATTTTTGTGCGAAGAATCCTACACATATTGCAAAAGCTGAACACACGCAAACGCCGTTTTACAAACGCCAAAAACGTTGCCAATGTTGTGGTTCAAATAGGCAGTGTTATCACACCGGCTCTGGTATCAATACAGGCCTCGTACGACGTGTATTGGTCCCTGTTTGGCGTCTCTCTTGCGACGGGTGTTCTGACCACGCTACTCAACTTGTTTTCAGCTGAGCGTCTCAGCTTAATGTTTTCTAGGTCTTATGAACACATGCTAAGCGAGTCGTTCAAGTTTTTTGCAACGGGCGACGACGAGGAGTTTTCAGACTTTGTGTGCAAGATTGAAAAACTACATTTGGATGATGTCAAAGCCGAGTTAAGATCTGATAAAAATACCAGTAGCAATGACACATTATCGCGTCACGATGCTATGATAAATAGACTCATGACAGATATGAAAGATGACGATTCAAGTTAATCTAAACACACTTTGGACAATTTAGTGTTAGTGTCTTTACGGGTGCCTGCGTAGTTTTGCGTTGCCTCATCGTTATCGGAGTACTCAATGCACTTGTGCCACAACGGTGGTGTGTCTCTGTATACAATGGGCACTCGCTTGCCTTCTGACGTCGCATACCGGACCTTGATTGGATTCTTTTTGTCGTTGTTGTACTTAAATATGGGAGAATGCTTACCTCCGATGACAAAGACTACTCCCTGATTGTCTTCTTCGTCTATTATGTATGCCTGACATACGGAGAACCGATTGATGCAGTGGTTATTACGGTATAACAGCCAATAAGCCTCCATAAGGAATTGGAGGTTGGGGTACATGTCATGAACCACCGGAAACATTTCTATTGGTGCAAACCCTTCGATGATGCTTTGCTTGTGGTTTGTGTACGCCTGGCATGTACCATCATTTGTATACCGCACAGACGCCCATTGAATTAAGGCATTAGGTCCAGTTACAAAAAAGTCTTTTGTTTTTTCAACATCAATTCTGGTCTGGTTGATGAGGTTCAGACACTCATCTTTGTTGAAGCCCAGAGCAGGGAGGAGTTCCATTGGGAGGTTGTCGATAGTCATGACAATATATTTTGTTTCCAGTAATGACTAAGAGTGTTGACTGGGACGCTTTGTTTATGTACCGAGGTCGGTACGTGTAGCGTGTAGCGTGTAATGTGTAGCGTGTAGCGTGTGCAGATGGCTAAATTTCATAAATATTTTCTGACTGAGAGTTTTGACTGGGGCTCTTGGCTTATGTACCGAGGTCGGTACCTTAGCAAAAAAATAAAAAATTAAAGGTAAGGTAAAGTTTAAATGTTAGACCTTGTCACATACAACCGTAAAGTTGATTTCTACTCCAAAATGTCAAAAAAAAAGAGGTTTGCAATTTTACTTGGACTGGTATTGATCATAATAATAATTGTAATGTATACGCGCAAGAAACAAAATGAGGATAACGAAAATAAGTAATCGTCCCCTAGAATGACAATTATGGTGTGGCCCTGACCCACCCACGCGTCGGCCAAGACGCAAACAAGCCTAAAGTAATTGACAATAAAGTTGCTTAGTCTACCTCGTCTGTAACAACCGAAGAATCCTCTGACAAACTACGTATTTCAATTCCACCTACAATTTGCCAACTAACGGAGTCCCCCGTCATTGCCCCCACCCCATAATTAGTACCAGAGGGTTGAGACCCAGAATCGGTGACCTCGTATCTTAATGGGGGGTAAGCCGACCCGGACGCTCCCACCGTAAAATATAGCTTTGTACCGATTCGTCGGAAACTATAAGTATGATAGGCCGAGTCGTACGTCACTGCGCTTACTATTTCAGTTTTGGAATACAGCTCGGTCGTCCCGTTAAATATTCTAAAATATGCACCATTTGAACTATAACGATGTATGTATGCAGCATATCCACCCCCAGAGAATTCGCTATTGTCCGTGTCTGGAACACCAGTGCCGCTAGTACAATTTCCGAATATCCAAAAACCATCCCCATCTGAATTAGATGGTACAACCCTTACTACGGCTCTTAATTCCCAATTGTCATAATTAGCAAGGGATTTGTATATGACCCCCTTTTGGCCTTGTGTGCTGTTTGTGAGCACTACATTGTGTGTCGTTGATGTTGTGTCATAATAAGTTCCTGACCCACTATTAATTGATGCAACAGTAAAGCCCTGATTTGTGGGCGTTGCACTTCCTGGATACCAATATGCTCTAGTTTTTCCAAATGCCCACCTTTTAGGGTTTTCGATTGACGCAGCAGTGACTGCCCCATTGGAACTAACCGAAATAGAGTTGCATGCGATACCTTGTGCACAAACTAGAGGACGATTAACAGATAAATTTTCATCTGTGTCAAATTGAAGTTTGCCTGAATTTCCCTCCGAGTTTTTAAATTCAAGTTCAGTTGATTTTAGATTGGACGTTGCCATTTACATATAAATAAACAAAAAAAATAAAAATAAAGTTGGGTAACTTTCATAAATACCCTGCTCAAAAAATTGAGCAGCCCAAAAATGTGTGCTATGTTAGGCAGACTATGTCTAAATCCTCTTGCGTTTCCCCGTGACAATCTGCTTACTAATATGCTCAATAGCACGCTCCAAATATAGCTTGTCAGCATCGCTCTTAGGGTGGACAAGAGTCGTTTTTCCATAAACAGATGCCTGGGCGGTCTTGTTGGAGGATGATGCCTTGGTCGCAACCTTCCTTAGTTGTCCGGCAACAGCACATACGCTGTTTACCTTGTCGTCCAAGGAGCAGATTCTGTTTCCCGTTGTCGAAATGTGATTTTCGATCTCATTCACTGCGCCATGAAGGGCGGTGTCTTCAGTTAAAAGCATGCGAAAAGTCTTGCGATTAGCAAGAGGATTCACGGGGAAAACTCCCCCCCTCGAAGTAAACTGGTCGTGCACAGCCCCAGCTACTCCGTTCATATACACGCGACTCGAGGCAATAAGGTTGTCAATCTTTACTTTTAAATTATCATTCTCCCTCGTCAGTGTACATACACGACGCGACAGCCCTTTGCATTTGTTCTCCTTGATTACAACACTTTTCTTGTTCTGGACAACTTTCCCCCTCAGTGAATGAACACGACGAGTGAGGGCCTGGCACTTTTTGTCCCGATAATTCACAATGAGCTGGTTCTGCTCAAGCTTACCTTGTGCAAGGTCTAGATCCATTTGAGTATTTTCTAGCTCCTCGCGGTATGCATCAGATGAAATGCGCTCGTCACACAAGGCAACTTCTTTCTGGACAAGCTGATTGTCTTGGTCAATGATCTCCTGATCCTTTGCCTTCAACTGATTGTCTTGGTCAATGATCTCCTGATCCTTTGCCTCTAACTGCATTATCAGTTTTTTTTTGGTTGTCTTGCTTTCAAACTCTAGCTTGCTCTTTTGGCTCATTAGCACCTCAATTTTGCCCTCTAGGTGCATCTTGACGAACTTGCGCATCATTTTCTCCACCCGGACGAAGTACTCGCGCACCTGGTTGCCTATGCTGCCCTTTACCATCATGCACGCATACTTAAAGGCATCCACAGACATCACCATGTGACCGCCCCTATCCTTCCTTGTCTTTGGGTTGTAGTAAAGGCCTTGAAGCTCATTGATATAGGTAGCAACGTGGTCATTGCAATCACCTATTCATTATGTGAATAGGATGTAGACTCAATTTTTCGGCTACATTGGATGTAGACTCAGTTTTTCGGCTACATTGGATGTAGACTCAATTTTTCGGCTACATTGGATGTAGACTCAATTTTTCGGCTGCACCAAAAATGGTACTACATATAATGATGCACCAAAAATGGTACTACATATGATGATGCACCAAAAATGGTACCAAAAATGGTACCGCATAAAAGATGAGGTCCCAAAAAATGTTCTGCTCAAAAAATCGAGCAATGTTACCCACCTATGTTTTGGAGATCTTGAATGACCTTGTCTCGCTTGTCTTTTGTCATGCACATGACATCTGTACAGGCGCCCATTTTTTTAAGTATCCGGTTCCAGTCCCTGGTAACAGTTTTGTCCAGGACGTGATCTCCCTTTTCCATGACGAAGCGCATGAGGGGCACAGAGACCACAACGGGGTGCTGCACACCCATCTCTTCCAGTTCGTGCCAGTACTTGATCTTGCCATCCTTTTCATCCCCGAACATCTTGGGAATGGAAAAACTGTAATTCATCACAGACATATTGTTCTTGTAGCGCTTGCTTGGAGTCAAAACTTGTAAATTTGACAAGATGCTATGGTGTGGCATATACGATCAAGTTGAATGAGTGTGCACCGAGGTCGGTACGTGTAGCGTGTAGCGTGTAATGTGTAGCGTGTAGCGTGTGCAGATGGGTAAATTTTTAAAAAATTCCCTGACTGAGAGTTTTGACTAAGACTCTTTGCTTATGTACCGAGGTCGGTACACATTGTAATAATTATGCACAAACACGACTCTTTTTGTGTGCCTCGTGTGTCACACGGACATCGTACTTGCTACACACACGCACGGCGTCAAACAAATCTTTTTCATGCCCCCCAAACAAATGCACTCTTTTCCTTTTCTTTGTCATTCCAGTACCCATGCTGTATGCCAACACTTGGCCAAGTGCGTGCTTCCAGTAAGATGCCCTTTTCACCTCAATAATTTCATCATCTGTAAGAACATCCACGCGCCCCATGCTCGTTGACACTTCAATCTCTCCACACAACTCTTTAGCTAGCTTGTCTCGCACAGCTGCCTCCTCGCTGTCCCTCTCCTCTTTGCGACACTCATAATCAGACGCACCTGAGCACATGTACGTGTCCAAGGCAGCCTTGACAGGCTGCTTGTCCTCTTTGGGAATTACTGCCTTGTTCTTGTAGTAGGCGTTCTGTGCCTGCACAAGATACTCGCGAAACAAATCGCCTGCTTTGGACTTCAAGACACACAAACACTTTTTGAATTCATTGAGAGTCATCAGGCAATGCCCGGATTTGTTTTTGTTAGTCTTTTTGCTGTAGTTCAATGCTTGAAGCTCTTCAACATAATCTCGCACGACGCCCGATGCATCCTTGCGATTGTTTTCAACGAGCGACTTTCTCAGTTCTTGCGTAAGCCAGAGCACAGAGGGGACGCCCGCCCTAGAACAAAGGCGTTTCCAATCTCGCGTAAGATTGTAATTTGCTACATGTGGCTTGCCCAATATAAGACGCATGGTGTCCACGGACACGACAACAGGGTGTGTGATGCTGTGGCCTTCCAGTTCGAACCAGGCATGAACTTTCTCCTTTGGGTACACCAGGTGGCTCATAGTGTCGGTATGTGTAGCTAAATTTTTAAAAAATTCCCTGACTGAGAGTTTTGACTGGGGCTCTTGGCTTATGTACCGAGGTCGGTACGTGTAGCGTGTAGCGTGTAATGTGTAGCGTGTAGCGTGTGCAGATGGGTAAATT
>Ga0180120_10002070_pt1 | contig 10203 bp, 11 predicted proteins | sample CPBDNA_3_FD_129677 | JGI IMG/M metagenome (GOLD analysis project Ga0180120, IMG submission 129677) | Freshwater to marine salinity gradient microbial communities from Chesapeake Bay, USA - CPBay_Spr_31_0.2_DNA (version 2) (version 2) | ecosystem: Environmental > Aquatic > Marine > Coastal ... | reverse complement strand
GCAGGTCAGTGTCGTACGGCTTGCGTTTGAACTTGCCAGTCTTGAGTGCGTGCAAGAAACCGTTGACGCGGGCGTAGGCCCATTGCTCAGCACCTGACACGGTTGGCCGCACTGACGAAGGGTTCTGGCGGTACGCACCAATGCCGCGTTCAAAGACGGCAACAAGCGTGCGGGTGTTGGTTCGCTTGCTCTTGGAATCGCCGACTTCTTCGTTGTGTTCTTCGGCCTTCTCTTTCAGTGTTTCACGCACCTGCTTGCTGACGGCTTTGATGCCCTTGGTTACTTCGGGTTCGTCGGCTGGTGTCAAGCGTGACAACTGCACAGGTGCGTCACGATCAGACGGCGTGAACGTGCCGTCTTCGTTGCGAATGTAAACCTGCACAATGGCAATCGGGTCTTCGTCTGTGGCTTCACCGTCACCAACCGTACCCGGCTCAGTGCCGGATTCTTTAAGGCGTCGGATCTTGCCGAGGTACTTTCCCTTCTCAGTCCTCCATTCCACCCAAGAGCCAACGCGGGCTTCGCTGCGGGTTGCCTTTCGGTTCTCTTCTTCTTCGTTGCCGTAAGACAAAGCACCCAAAGGCGGCAAGGCTGGCTGCCCAAGAACGTCAAGAGGAACGCCATTGACGCGCAGTTCGTCGCCATCGTCCGAAGGATCAAGCCCAAGTTCGGAGCGTGCTTCGTTGATGGTGCGGATACCTGAAGCAACTTGCGATTGCATGATGCCCGATATGAGTTGCTCATCTTCTTGCACCGGGTTGTCATAGGCCAAGAACAGACCGTCAGCCAGACCGCCGAAGAGCGGAAGCAATGACTGGTTCAAGAACTCAGCGTCAGCCACCAAGTACGGGTGGATCGTGTCACGCATGTACGACGCAAAGCCAACCTGTGCCGAAGCAAGGTTTGGATCATTGGCCTTCAGCAAGGTGACAGGCACGCCGGATACGGCAGCGATGACTTCAACCTTGCGGTTCTCGCCTTCACTGAACGACAGGTCACGCGGGCTGAACTGCAATGGCCGTGCGTCTGATCCACCTTCAAAGATATAGGGCCGCCCGCTGTTGCGGTTGCCGCGTAGGTTCTGATCGAGATACGTAATCATGCGATTCCACTGCGTCTCGTTCAGCGTCTCTTTCAGGAAGATACCCCAGTCAGGCCGGGCTTGATTCTCAAACAGGTTCTTTTCGTACCCGTCCATTGACTGCAACAAGCCAGCCGCATCAGACGCAGCGGCAACCCAGCCACGCCCGTACAAGGGATCGTTCGGGTCAGGTACTCGATTGTGCAGCACTTCGTCAGGCTCAAAGAATGCGTTGTTTGGTTGCTGCCCGTACTCATAGCCTTCGATCAATCTTTCGTCACGGGTTGGCTTGATCTTGACGTATTGCGAAGGCATCACCCAGACTTCAACCGGGTAGCCCATCGGCCCCATGATCGGGTGCAGATACTCGTTGCCTGTCACCTGCAAGAACGTCTTGCGAAGAATGTTGAAGTTGTACCCGTCGTAGAACGGTGACACCTTGTTGAGCAGATCCAAGATCGGGTGGTCATAGATTTCAACCACGTCGCCGCCGGTGTTTGATCCGAGCATGGCAGACTTGGCCGGACGCATGGAGCCGTCGCCCTTGAGATACCGCTGCACGCTCTTGCTGACTGCCTTGCTTGGGAACTGCTTTGTGCCGCGTGACTCAACCGATGCGTACAACCGCAAAGGCTGTGCGGCAATGCTGCGTGCGTTCATCATCACAGCCGCGTACACATAGCCGGACATCAGACGCAAAGCAGCAGCCTGCTCTTGCGTGGAGCGGCTCATGCCATATGTGGCTTCAGGCTTGATGGTGGAGCGGACATAATCAAGGCGGTCTTGCTTTGCCTTGAACCCAAGAGCGGATTTGAAACCATCAAGCATTAGAGCGATCTCCACATTCGGTCATCGTTGGCAAACCTGTCACCAGTTGCGGGATTATCCGCTACACGCACCCGTGGCTCGACACGGCTACCATCGAAATGAACCACGGCATACCGCAGTGCGTCCATTGCGTGATCCATTTCTTTCTTCGGTGCATCCTTGTACCCACTTGAGCCACCAAGCCATTCGTACGATTCAAACTCTCGAATGGTGTTCTCGCACTTCGGGTCAACCGTCAAGCGTGGCTGACCGTCGCCTGCACGGGCAAGACGCTGCTGCACCTTCTGAATGCCGGGAAAGACTGAGTTGTCAGCAGAGGCCACGTCAAGGTTTGACTGGTGCATTGCGGCCTTCAACTTGGCGGCTGATGGATCAAGCACGAACGTCTCGATCTTGTATCGGCTGGCGATGTCCTTGGCGGTTGCGATCACGTCCACTTCAAGCATCTGCGACTTGTGGAACTCTTCGAGGATGTGCAGTCTACCGTCGCCATCTTCGCCCACAACCAGAAGTGCCGCCGGGTTGGTGTAGCCTTCGTCTTGGCCCACGATGATTCGCCGCCACTCTTCGGTGCGTTCCCGCACATGGATGCTGCGATCAAAGCGGTCATATACCAAGCCCTCGCCACCACGCCATTTGCCTTCAACGTATCTTTCAAACGCTACACCCTCGAGGCTTTGCAAATCATCCAGATAGGCTTGCGGCAAGAAGAAGTTGTCAGGGCTTTTGGTCTGGATTGCCCGGCAGTTGGCTGCGGCTTGGTGTCCACCGGCAAGCCCGAACCGTACCGCCAAGAAGTGCGATGGCGCGCCGGGGTTGCATGCACCGTACAACTGCATTGGTAGGTCTTCGAGTTCAAGCCGAATACGGCCACGGAGCATTGTCCAATCTGCTTCGATCAACTCTACGGATTCGTCAACCGCACAGCCTGACAGGTTCAACGAACCCATCTTCTCGTAATCATCAAGGCCGAAGTAGTAGATCGTGCCGCCACCAAGCAAGCGAATCACACGCTCGCTCTTGTTGTGTTCGTACGTTCCACGCGGCAGCACTGGCGGCAACTTGCCATCTTGCTCGAGCAACGTGCGAAGGGTCGTGGCCTTCAGGCTGACTAGGTGCTTTCTTGCCAAGCCCTCACGCGCACCCGGACGGCCAACCAAGCGTGCCACCAACTTCATGCAAAGCGCCCGCGTCTTGCCTGCACCGAACGCACCTGAGTACAGCACCTCACGCTCTTTGGCCCGGATGAAGTCAAGTTGTGCAGGCAGCAGGTCAAACCTCATCGGGCTTCTCTGGTGGCGTTGCTTCGGCAAACTCGATGGTAAGAGGCCGCAGGCCTTCGCCGCTGTGTTCGGTCTTCTCACGCATTCCAAGGTACTGCTTGCTCAACCAGATCAGCATCTGCCGGTCGCCTTCCAAAGCAGACTGGAACATGCTACGACGCATCGACGCATGAGCCTTGAGCCGTTCACGTTCGATCAGTTCGCGGTAGTCCTCACGGGCGTACAACGTCGAACGCGAGCAACCGAACCACGCAGCAATCTCCTCGAAGGTGCATTGCATGGCTGCGAGTTTTCGTAGTTGGTCAAGGTCAAGATCCAACGGTGCTGGCATCTACATCCTCCAAGGCTACTCTTTCGGCTTTTTCTCCAGTCAAGGTTTCCCATCTTTGCACAATGACATCACAGTACTTAGGGTCAAGTTCACAGCCGTATCCCAAACATCCCATTTGGTCAGCAGCAATTATTGTTGTTCCTGATCCAAGAAACGGATCGAAAATGATCTCACCTGATCGGCTTCCATCCTTAATTGCTTTTGACCAAAGTTCGACTGGCTTCATTGTTGGATGTTCACGATTGACTTTTGGCCTATCCACCTCCCAAACAGAAGTGCGTGTTCGGTCGTTGTTGACGTGCCTTTGACCTTCCTTCCAGCCAAACAGAATCGGCTCATGCTTGTAGTGGTACTCAGAGCGTCCCATGACCATTGTGTCTTTTGACCACACCAGCATCTGCCTTAGAATGCCTCTTTGTTTCCAATCGCCTGCAAAAACCAAGAAAAGCGGACCTGCAGGAACTGTTGCATACCAATATGCACCGGGACGTGTGAATTCTTCGCACAGGTCAAACACGCTAGTCATTAATGCAGCAAGTTGATCTTCGTCCAGTTCGTCGTTTTCAATAGTCAGTGCGTCTTTTGTCTTGCCGACGTAGGAGACACCGTACGGCGGATCGGTAAGAAGCATGTCTGCTTTGCGACCATCAAAAAGGCGTGTCAAAGTTGTGTGATCAGCAGACGATCCGCAAATCAAACGGTGACCTCCCAGCAACCACAAATCTCCGGGTTGCGTCACTGGTTGGTCAGGTGAAGGCGGAACCTCATCTTCGTCAACTTCGTCTGATGGAAGTCTGAGCATATCAGCGATTTCTTCACCCTCAAACCCAGTTGCTAACTTGAGGTCATCTGGCAAAGCGTCCATCAAGTCGCGCAGCGTGTCATCTTCCCACTCAGCCAACTCAGCCGTCTTGTTGTCTGCTATGCCGTAGGCCACGGCCTCGGCTGTGTCAAGGTTGGTCTTGGCTGCTGCGATGTGAGTCCATCCCAGTTCCTTTGCCGCGTACCAAGTGCCGTTGCCTGCGATGATCGTTGTGCCGTTGTTGTGAAGCACAATCGGCTTAGTCTGACCGAACCGAGCAAGGCTGGCTTTGATGGCTTCGATGTTCCGCTTGTCGTGCTTGCGGGCGTTAGACGGGTCAGGTGTCAGGCTGTCGATGCTGACGGCTAATGGCTTGAGCGATTCGTGTAAATCTGTCATTGCTTCCTCTCATGCAAGCGTAATGGTTTGTCCGCTGAGCAACTGCACTTGCACGTCGCCTTGTACGGTCATTGGGTTTGTGTTGGTGATCCTTCGGTTACTGTTCACCCCAGAGATGCGGCCACGGTTGATTGTACCGTTGGTGATCGTCAACGTTGGGTTTGTCTCAGAGTCTTTGACCACCAGTTCACCACCGTTCAGCGTCACCGTTGTGATGGCTGCGCCTGCTGTTTCAAGCCGTCCAACTGGACCGTTGACGCTCGCGTTGGCTATCGAAGTGGTTGCTTCAAACACGCCGGAAGTGTTCACGGTGTTCATATTGGTTGCTGTTGTCGCTTTGCTGCCTCTGCCGATCCGTACTTTGAACGGGCCGGTATTGCCTGCAAGCGGGTTGTCAGTTGTCACGTTTGCACCGATGGTGATTTGCGAAGAACCGGGTGCTGACACAATCTCGTTGACGGTCGCCCTTCCTAGAGTCAAGACACCCGTGGTGGTGTGAAGGTGCAGACGGTTGATGCGTCCGCCGCTTATGTTCATCTGGCGAGGCATGGCGACAAGGTGCAAATCTTCCACGAACGGATTGATACCAATGACGCAGCGGCTTGAAGCCAACACCATTGTCGTTGCACTGATCTTGAGAGCGCCTGCACCAAGCGTGCCGGTGTACGTGTCAGACACCCGGAACTCACGCAGGTTCACCGCAGTTTGGTCGCTGTTGCCCACGTCTTGAGCGTTGCCCGCAAAGTACACGATGCCGCCGTTGACGGGTACGCCATTGCTCCAGTTGCCGCCGGTCGTGTACGAATCCGTTGTGCCTTGCCAGATCGTGACAGCCTCAACCGTTGGGCTGGCTGCGTTGCTGTTCCGGTTGTCAAGTACAGGTAGAACCATCAGACAAGTATGAACGTGTCACCGTTCGCAGGAGCCTCAGTGAGAGCGTTGACCGTGAACTTGCCACGCCCGCTGCTCAGAACGTAATCAGTCACCAACTTCTGTTGCCCGGCAAGGTTGCCTGTTACGAACAAGCAAATGCGGTCGTTGAAGTGGTCAGCCGTGGCTTCACTGATATTGGATTCAAACGCCGTCGTGGTTGGCGAGAATGACGTGCTGTCAACCGCCCCAATTGGGCAAGCGTCCATCATGGCTTCGAGCCGATCAGCCGCTGCACTGTCGCCACTGATCTTGACCGAATCCACGGGCTGATTGCTTGTGCCGTCGGTGTAGTCTGACAGGTTGGTTGCACTGGTGGTGCTGTTGTCAATCCGCTTGACGTTGACAGCCACGACGTTGTTGCTGTTGTCAATCGCTGCGTCAAGGGCTGTGGCGGCTGAAGCGTCACCGGCAATCTGCGTGGCGTTGACGGCAAGCACGCCGCTCGATGAAGTGACGTTCGAGTTGCCAACCTGCGTCACGTCTACGTTCAGCGTGTCATCGTCAAGCACAATTGACTCGTACGCTTGGGTGCGAATCGCAACACCCGAAGCAAGCACTGGCGAGAACACGTCAGAATCAACAAGGCTGATTGAGAATTGGCCCATATGGTTTGTGTTGCTGCTTGTCAGTTCGAGCGACCAAATGCCATTGGCAATGTGCGTGAAGTCGTTGTTGCCACCGCTTGGGGTGAGCGTGAGGCTGGTGCTGCTTGTTGCTTTGATCAGGCGGGCCGTGATGTTGCCCGGTGTCAAGGTTGTCACAGGCTCGCCCGTTGACGGGTTGAGCAGCGGCCCAATCGCAACGGTTGTGGCTTCGTTCTGTTCGATCAGTCCAAGATTCTGGCTGACCACTCGACCGCCTGCACCCGTCCGGGCTTGCACTGAGAATGTGCCAATCACGGCACGCACCGATTGTGAATCAACCGTGCCAGCGACCACCACCGAGAACGTAGAACCAACCGCGTAGAACGAAGCGTCACTGCTGGTGGTGATCGTCACCCGGTGAAAGCCGGTCAGTGAGTTCACGTCAACGGTGAGCGTTGCACCCGAAGTTGAGTTTGATGTAGTGCCGTCTTTGTAAACCACGACCGAACCACTGGTGATGGTCGCCGCTGCTCCGGCTTGGCTGGATGTTGAGAAGAAGGCATTCACAGAATCGCCTTGTTGGATGTCACCGAAGTTGCTCATGCTTGTATCAAGCCTCCATCAATCAAACCAGAAGACAAGCCATACTGAACCCGGAAGCCGGGCGTGGCTGATTTGTAAGGGTGATCACTTGGAAGGTTGCCCGCCAAGCCGTACTTGTGTGCCAGATACCCTTCGATCTTCTGGCGTTCGTTTGTGTCGAGTGTTGCACCGCCAACCAAGATTTCAGCGATGTCGCCGGTCATGGCCCCAGCACCAACGGCACGCGCGCCGATGTCAAAGTTGTCTGAGTTTGAAATACTCGTTGTATTGGTTGTGCCGGTCGTATTGCTTGCGGTCCCATTGACAAACCCGTTGCAGGTTGCTGAGACTCGTGAGGCCGTGACCAGCACAAACTCGGTGCGGCTCCAACTGCCTGAGTTCTGCAAAGGCGTGTTCGTTGTTGCACCAAGCGTCATTTCCAACTTGCCATTTGACAGACACCGAAGCCCGAAAGAAGTAGCACCCTTTTCAAAGAAGTTCTGCGCCGCAGAATCGTCAGTTGACTTGAAGACGGAAGCAAGCCAGATATCACCCGTGCCAACGTCAAGCGCTGCAATGTCGCCATCGCTCACAATGTCGTTGCTGCCATCAAACCGAACGACTGACTTGCTGTTCAGTTCGTTTGTTTGCAGTGTTGGTTTCCGGGCCGCTGATGCTTGTGAAGTGTCGTGGCCGTTGCCGCTCGAGTCAGCCCACGCAGATACAGAGTCACCGTCAGAACCGGAGATTGAATCAGCCTTGTACCACGCGGTCAGCGTGCCAGCAGACAACCGGGATGGGTCCCAATCGGCCATTTACTTCTTGAAGATCCGGTTGGTGACAAGTTCTAGGATTGGTCGCCCGATCCACGCGCCGATTCCGAAGGCGATGATGTATCCGCTGGCAACCGTAAGCAATGCAAATACTTGTTCCATAGTCCAAACTCCTTGAGGTTCAAAGCGGCCACCGCTGCCGTCAGACAGAGGCCCGCTATCAGTGTGAAGATAAACAGTTGCGAACTCAGCACCGTTGCCAAGGTCGCCATCAGTATCGTCAGGCCCACGCCCAACGCTATCGGGATCCAGCCCTTGCGGCCTTGCGTGATGAACAGCAACGCGCTGCCCGTCAGTATCAGGATCGTGCCGCTGAACTTCAACGGGCTGAGTGCGTGCGCCATATCTGTGCCGGGTGCTTCGGCTATCGACTTCACAAAAGGGAGCGATAGCCCGCCTTCCTGTGTGGTCTGACACCCAAGCATCAAGATTGGCAGCAAGTACCTCACGCCTCTGTGCGTCCTTCCAACCGTGCAACCCGTTGTTCAACCTCATGCGTTCGTGTCTCGATCAGTTGCACCGCAGCCTCAAGCCTGTCAACGGCACGCCGCAGTTCGTCGATTGCAGCCTTGACGCGGCCCGCTCCAAAGACAACACCGAAGATGATGCTGGCGGGTGTTATGAGTTCGGCGAAGAATTCTGGTTGCATGCTTGCCCTGCCAATACGGCTACCAAATCAGAGAGACTCTCCAACCGAACCATCACAGCCCAATTGCGGTCGTTGTCCTGTCGCATGAGTACCACCGGCACGCCGCCGTGGTTCTGTTGTTCATCGGCTGCATCCATCTCAGCCTGAAGCAGGAAGTCAAGTGAAGCGATCCGGGCACGCCGCTTGACCTCGAGGTGCAATCCTTCAACGCCAGTGAGGTCAGAAGACAACTTGCCGTCTACTTGTGCGGTGCGTCTGACCGTCAGCCCGGTCGCCTGTTCCCAAGCCTTGGCTGCTTCGAGTTCGCCACGCTTGCCCTTTTGTCTTGAGTTCGTCATGTCGTGCGTTGTATCTCAGTCCAGTGCTTTTTGCTGAGCGCCACCGGGTCAGCCTTCAGCGGTCTACTGTTGTCGCTCTTGCGGATGCAGCCAAGGCAGAACGGGCCGCACCCGTCTTTGGCGTTGCGTTCACGAAGGAAGGCAGCAAGCGGCATGTGCTTGCGACAGCCAAGGCATATGCGGCTCACTCGGCTCACTGGCACGCTCCCCATTCTGACAGCACCTTGATGATGGCGTTGAACCCGTTGTTGGTTTGCGGGTGGTACTTGAAGGCGGCCACGTCAGCCAGAACTTGCAGCAAGTCGTTGAACCCTACCACGCCATCTTCGTTGAGGTCAGACGGGCAAGCGTTGTCGGCATACCAATCAACGAAGTATGGCGCTCGGTCACAGTTGTAATCTTGACCGCAGGCGAAGCGGATTACGCCGCCGCTGCCGAAGTAGTCCGGACCAGTGAAGCGGGCAATGTGGAACGAACCCGGATGGCGTTCGCTTTGCCAATCCACGTTGTGACCACGCCACATGATCAGATCGGCGTAGTCATTTTGGCTTGGTGAATCGCAGCAGACCTCACCCACGATGGTCTGACGGTGCGGCCAAAAGATCAGCGTGTCGGATTCAATGAGGCCCGTGTGCTGAGCCTGCACCTGCGGGTACTTGAGTTGGCTGAAGGCTCCATACTTCTTGCCGGGTTCACCGTGCAAGATCCATGAGTCAGCCCAGAAGTAGTCAAGCCCTACCGGGTCAAAGGTATTGGGCACACCGCTCACCGTGTCCCAATTCACTGGTGTGTGGTTCTGACCAAGGTACATCCACCGTTGGTGCGGGTTGCCTTGGATGCAGTCCCAATATTCGCCCGGTGCAGGGCAAGTGATGGTGGTGTACTGCTGCCAATAGTCGATGCAATCAGAGCAGTTCTCAAGGAACGGGTACGTGGCGTCGTTGCGGTTCTTGAACACGTCACCCTCAACAGTCCACGCAAACGCACGGGTTGGCACTTCGCTGCCTCTGGTGCTGCCGATCAGATACGGCGGGCGCGGGCTGCCATCCGGCTGCGAGAACTCAGGGTCAAAGCCGGTCTGAATGTACACGTCAAACGTACGGCCAAACGGCGTGAGGCGGCCAAGGTCATCAACCCACATGGCAACAACGTCAGGGTCAGCAGGCTTGGAACCGTCAGCACCAAGCAGCAAGACAAGCATCAATTCAGTCATCATCGTCGTCTTCCGCATCTGCATCAAAGTCAATCAACGAATCAAGGTCTGGTGGGTGCAGGTTGTCCCAATCATTCCACAGCGTCAACTTGGCTTGTTCGACCGCGCCCAAGACTTCGTGCAACGACATATCCCATTCAACCGCCATATACCGGCAGCACTTCAGGATGGTCATTTGTAACTTCACGCTTGGATCGGTTGCCACGTTCTAGATCTCCTTGAAGCGTACAAGTTCCGCTTCCCAATTTTTCGCACATAGCCTGTTTGGCCGGTCTGTCTTTGTCTCTGCAACAAGGCACGCCGCGCCCCATGCTGACGTGTCCATGCGGCTCGCCCATTCCGGCGTG
>Ga0180120_10002064_pt1 | contig 10229 bp, 10 predicted proteins | sample CPBDNA_3_FD_129677 | JGI IMG/M metagenome (GOLD analysis project Ga0180120, IMG submission 129677) | Freshwater to marine salinity gradient microbial communities from Chesapeake Bay, USA - CPBay_Spr_31_0.2_DNA (version 2) (version 2) | ecosystem: Environmental > Aquatic > Marine > Coastal ... | reverse complement strand
TTCTATCGAATGGAGCATCTACCATTTCTTCTTGGTAATGCGATTTTAAAGCAAAGTTAAACCCGTTGTAAATTGAATAAGCACCGTATTGTCCATACTTATTCAATGCGATGAAACCGCACTGCAGTCCAGTCAGATCTTCATGTTTGGCAATTATACGCTCCACTGCTTCTTTGCAGGCTTCTTGAGGAGTTTTACCTTGCCGCATTAGTTCAACAACCGTGTGACTTCCTGCAATACGGATGATTGCTTCACCTAAGCCTGTTGCAACCGCACCCCCCACTTCATTGTCAATGAAAAGTCCCGCTCCAATGATGGGCGAATCGCCGATTCTTCCATGTAATTTATAAGCCCAACCACTTGTGGTGCATGCTCCTGATATATTTCCTTTTGTGTCTATGGCAAGAATCCCAATGGTATCGTGGTTTTCATGATTAATTTCTGGTTTCTTGAATAAGTCTTTGTTTTCCTTTTTCCACGTTTTGTATTCTTTTTTCACCTCTTTTATCGGTGATTTTATCTTCGGAAAACCGTATGATTTCGCATAATCCTCCGCTCCTTCGCCCACGAGCATAACATGTTGTGTATTTTCCATAACCGAACGAGCGATGGAAATGGGATGTTCGTAGCCTTCAATAAATCCTACGGAACCACACTTTGAGTTGTGATCCATTATACACGCGTCCAAGGTTACATGTCCGTCTCTATCTGGCATTCCACTTATTCCTACGCTTCGGTTTGTTCTGTCCGATTCGGTTTGACGTGCCGCTGCTTCCACAGCATCCAAAGCGTTTGAATTTGGTGATGATAAGACTTTCCAAGCTTCTTTGTTCGCCTCTAAGCCATGTTTCCAAGTAGAAACGACTATCGGGTAGCGAAGCATAGGTTTTTTATCTAGGAGAGCGTCATTGGCTAAGAATTGCTTAGCTTGAACAGGCTGTGTAATCCCTAAAACAGTTCCGATAGCTCCCCATTTGAAAAACGTTCTTCTTTTCATGATAGAAAATTACTTATTTTTTTTCGCTAATTCACCTACAAGCCAATTTTGAAACAATCTAGCATTGGCCATATGGACAGTTCCATCCTCTGTGAAATTGTGCAATCCTGAATAGGAAGGCCCTGCGCACATGAAAATATAGTCGTTGTTGTCAGGATTCAAAACCGCCGTTATCACACCTATTGGCGGAATACAAATGGGACCCGGTGGTAATCCTTGAATTTTGTAGGTATTATAATCACATTCTATTTCGCGATGTTTGTTCAATAATCTCTGAACAGTATCCAGTTGTTTACCCCAACAAAACTTAAATGTTGGATCCGATTGAAGTGGAATACCTTTTCGGATTCTATTGAGATACAAACCAGCAATTATCGGCCACTCTTCCGCACGTTTCGACTGTTCACTGTAGACTATGCTTGCCAATGTTACGGCTTGTGATGGAGATTTCAGCCCAACAGTCGCCAATTTTGCTTTTCTTTCTGATGTCCAATAGGTTTTAAATTCCTTCGCCATTCTATCCAAAAAGCCCTGTTCATCTGTATCATAGTACATTTTGTAGGTATTCGGAAGAAACATCGCTGGAAATTCCTCGGTGGAAAATCCGTATTTGTTTAAAGTTTGTGGATTCTCAAGAAGCATTATGAAAGTCGCACTGTCAATCATGGTCGTTTCTGCGATTTTTCCAGCTAAATCATTGATAAAACGCACATTCGGGACAACAACATCTACCTCTACTTCTGCATTTCCATTGCCATTACTATTTAGCGTAAATCCATTTAATAAATCACGGAGACTCGTATTGGGCTTAATCTTGTATTTACCTAGAGCGATTCTTGATTCATTTAAGTTTTTGTATTGACCTAAGATAAGAATTCCATTTGCGCTCGAAACGAGACCAACTGCTTTGAGCGCCTTGGCTAATGACTCTATACTCGTCTTTTCTTTGATGAAGAAGGAAGTTTCTTTAGTATTTTTCGTCTCTGACATGGCATACCAGAAAAGTGCCATTTTATTTCTAAAAACAATAGCGCCGATAACCACTAGAACAACAAAAGTTAAGATTATTTTTTTACGCATATCTTCAATCGTATAATTGTCGAGTTTTGAGAATCAAAGTTAGAATTATCATCGACTTGATGGAGAGGTTCAAATCCACATTTTATAAACAAAGCTATACTCGCTTGATTCGATACGTGAACATCGGCATAGAAAGTGTTTATGCTGAAATCAACTATACATTTGTTTATCGCTTGAAACACGGCTTGTTTTGCAAATCCTTTTTCTCTGTTTTCTTCTTCAGCTATTAAAATACCGATCCCTACTTGTCCTTTTTTGAAACCTCCTTGAAAAACATCAATAGTACCAATGACTTGATTATCCTGTTTCGAAATCATCCATCTCTTTTGGTTCGACTCCTTAAAGTCTGCTGCAGAGGCAATTAAAGCTTGAATTTCTTCAAATGTATACGCCTTGTCTCTTTCGGATACTACCCAATTTTCAGGGTCGTTTTCCCATTTAAAAATGATAATATGGTCGGAAACCTGAACATCTCGGATAAAAATTTCTTCCAAAAAACTCACGATGCCAACACATTAAGATTCATTAGAACATCGGCATAGGTATACATCGGAATTCCTCTGAAATCAGCACCCAAGTGTATTCCTTTCAATGAAATAATTGAATTCTTTTGACTTTCGAGAATATCAAACAAAATTCCATCTGACTTTTGAATATCAAATACATCAAACAGAGGTTTGGAGCAAGAAAATTGATCTTTATCACAACTCGTATATTTTGCAAACACTTCTTTAATTCTAGATTTATTCAAACTAGTAACCAATTCAATTACTAAAACTGAATTTTTCTTTCGCTTCGCTGCATTCAAAAGGATATTGACGCTTAAATTCTCTTGTTTACTTTGATGCTGTAAAGAATAATAGTGGCCATCCAAAGATATGCCCAAATGCGGACTCTTGATACTTGGATTCCAAATCCACAGATGAAGTCCTGAGATCAATTGGTCCATTGAATCAAGTACATCTATTTCTTTATCAAATTTATACATCGATTGTTCCTTTGTAAACGAATTCCGCTGGTCCGATTAGTTTAATAGACTTGTATCGCCCTTCGTCGTATGCATGAAAAGAAACGGCAAGGTTCCCTCCCATTGCTTTCACCTGAATTTTAGCATCACCTTCTCTATTCTGTTTTTCTGCAAAGGCAATTACTGCGGCCGCTATTCCTGTCCCACATGCCAACGTTTCGTCTTCGACACCTCGCTCGTAGGTGCGAATGAAAAGCTCGTTGTCAGAAAGAATTTGAACAGCATTAACATTAATACCTTCCATTTTAAACCTTTCGCTATATCGAATTTTTTGACCAAAAGAAACTATGTCAAATTGCTCTACTTTATCATGAAATTGAATATAATGCGGTGAACCCGTGTTTAAAACAAAGGTGTTTTCGTTAATTTTTTCTATCTCGTCAATATTATGCATATCGATGGAAATGTTTGTCCCAAAAAATCGGCCTTTGTGAACACCGTCAATAGCGTTAAATGTGTAAGAATCTTTCTTCAATAGAAGGTCATGAACAAAGCGGACTGCGCAACGTGCGCCATTTCCACAAAAACTTTTACTTCCGTCCGAATTGTAATAATCCATATTAAAATCCCAGTCGACGCTTTTATCAATCTTTATCAAACCATCGCCACCAATTCCGGATCGTCGATCACATAAGCGTTCGATCTGTGTCAATGTCAAATCGTCATATTTTCCTGAAAAATTGTCAAGAAACACAAAGTCATTTCCGGCACCTTGGTATTTGTAAAAATCGAATTCCATATCTTGTTAAATATTCACAAATGTATGGCTTATATAGCTTATAGTAGGCTAAGGCTTAACGCTTTTTAACAAGAGACAATGTAATACCTTGATAAATTTGGTGTTATAATTGACGTACAACGAATCAGTAATTAAAATTTAAAACAATCATGATTATATCTTCAACTTTAAAAACAGTCGGATTAGGGCTGCTAGGCGGTCTAATTCCTTTGGGTGTGTATGTAACATCTATCGACAATACATCTTCCCAATCGGATTCTGTATTAAACCAAAATGCAAGCGACTACGCACAAAGAGTTAGTCTCCATAATGCGCTTGGTGATGCGAATAACTTTGTTAGTGCTTCAGAAAACACATTGAATTCAGTTGTTCACGTTACCACTAAAGTGGTGCAGACTTCTTTTCAAAGAGATGTTTTCTCTGAATTCTTTTATGGACCTGGTGCCGGTGGGCGCGAATTTAAACAAGAAGGTCAAGGCTCTGGTTCCGGAGTAATTGTTTCCAATGATGGATACATCGTTACAAACAACCATGTTATACAAGATGCGAGCGAAATTGAAGTTATCCTGAACGATAATTCAAAGTACACCGCAAAAATAGTTGGAACCGATCCTTCCACCGATGTTGCCGTGCTAAAAATTGAAGCGAAAGGATTGACAGCGATTCCAATTGGAAACAGCGACAACATGCGTGTAGGAGAATGGGTGCTAGCCGTTGGTAATCCTTTTAATTTAACGTCTACTGTTACAGCAGGTATCGTTTCAGCCAAAGCGAGAAACATTAATTTATTAAGTGACCGAAGTAAAAATGATATTGTTCCTATCGAATCATTCATACAAACTGACGCAGCTGTGAATCCTGGAAACAGTGGTGGTGCATTAGTAAACACAAACGGTGAACTTATCGGAATCAATACAGCAATTGCATCACAAACTGGGTCTTATTCAGGCTACAGTTTTGCCATTCCTGTGAATTTGGTTCAAAAGGTAATGAACGATTTGATAGATTACGGAATTGTTCAACGTGGATTCTTAGGTGTTCAAATAGCCGATATCAACCAAGAAATTAAAACGGACAAAAAGCTCCCCAATCTGAAAGGCGTGTACGTTTCCAAGGTTATTGAAAATGGCGGTGCGGAAAAAGCAGGACTGAAAGATGGCGATGTGATTCTCAAAATCGGCAACAAAGAGGTGAATTCTGTTGCAAGTCTTCAAGAAGAAATCGGCAAAAGACGTCCTGGAGACAAAGCTGTTATTACTGTCCGACAAAAAGGTGGAGATGAAGAAATTCTTGAAGTAGTACTTCGAAATTCAGATGGTGAAACCAAATTAGTTACCAAAGAAGAAGTCTCCAAGTCTGCCGCTTTAGGCGCTATGTTTTCTGAACTTACGAGCAAAGAAAAAAAAGAATTGAGGTTAAATTCTGGGGTTAAAATAAAATCGTTGAATGCAGGAAAATTAGCGTCAATTGGCATGAAGGAAGGATATATTATTACGAAAATCAATAATGAGCCCATCACATCCGTCGAACAATTGACCTCTAAATTAAACGACAATAATCGCGGTGTTTTGATAGAATTCGTAACACCAAGTGGCAAAAAAGACTACCGAGGGCTTGGGTTATAGGGCTTTAGGCACGGTATTTGATAAACGAAAATGTTAAAAAAAAGCTCGTTTTCTTTTGGAAATGAGCTTTTTTTGGTCGTACCTTTGCACCCGCTTGAACGGTCGGTATTCTTACTAATATATCAAGCAATTAACGTTAGATAAATCTAAAAATCAAGAATGAGACAATTAAAAATCACCAAATCCATCACCAACCGCGAGAGTCAATCATTAGACAAATACTTGCAAGACATTGGTCGAGAGGAGTTGATTACTGCCGAGATGGAAGTCGAATTGGCAAGAAAAATTAAGCAAGGTGATCAGTTGGCTCTCGAAAAATTAACAAGAGCGAATTTACGTTTCGTGGTTTCAGTAGCAAAACAGTATCAAAATCAAGGATTAACTCTTCCTGATCTAATCAACGAAGGAAATCTTGGCCTTATAAAGGCAGCACAGAAGTTTGATGAAACACGTGGATTTAAATTTATCTCTTACGCCGTATGGTGGATTCGTCAATCGATTCTGCAAGCTTTGGCAGAACAAGCGCGTATAGTGCGTCTCCCATTGAACCAAGTAGGATCTTTGAACAAAATCAACAAAGCATTTTCGCGATTGGAACAAGAGTATGAGCGACCACCTTCAGCAGAAGAGTTGGCGGAAGCACTAGAAGTTCCAGAAGACAAGATCAAAGAAAGCTTGAACGTTTCAGGTCGTCACGTATCTATGGATGCTCCACTTTCAACAGCTGAGGATGGTGGTACATTGATGGATGTTATGGCAAATGCTGATTCACCGAAAGCCGATCACGTTTTAATGGCGGAGTCATTACAAAAAGAAATCGAGCGCTCATTGAGCACCTTGACAGACAAAGAAAGAGAAATCATCCGTTTGTTCTTCGGAATTGGAATGAACCACGGTTTGACACTAGAAGAAATCGGATCTAAATTTAATTTAACGCGCGAACGAGTTCGACAAATTAAAGAGAAGGCGATTCGTCGACTGAGACATACTTCGAGAAATAAGCTATTGAAAGATTACCTCGGCTAAAAAGGTTAGGCTAGTTATCCAAGGGTTACTAGCCTTTTTTACTTTATATATTTTCACCCCAAATAAATAATCTCAATGGAAACAGCTTTAGGCTATGAGAAAGAGCTCAATTCGCATGTGAAGCGTGAGCGTGCAGCCGTAAAATTGGCAAGCAAAGTAGGAGAACTTTTATACGACCAAGGAATTGAGTTAGTACTTTACCGAAATCACCTTTTGGATATCACAATCTCTGAGATTTTGAATCTTCATGCTTATTCACGTAAAGTGGTGAACAAACCAATCGATGTATTTACTACATCCGATTTAGCAGAAGAATTGCAACAAATGGATTTGGCTCCAGCTAAAATTGACATCGGTAAATTGGCAAATGAATGGATCGCTGAACAAGCTAACTTTTCAAGTAAAAAAGAATTTTTGGCCAATAAATTGAGTTCATTCGCAACTGCAGGTGACTCAACTATGGAACCAAGAGATGTTGTATTGTACGGTTTTGGTCGTATTGGACGTTTAGCGGCTCGTGAATTGATCAAGCAAGCTGGAAAAGGTCAGCAATTGCGTCTTCGTGCAATTGTTACTAGAGGTGATTCGGATGCTGAGATCATTAAACGTGCGTCACTTTTGAGTACAGATTCTGTTCACGGTGCTTTCAAAGGTACTGTTGATGTTGATTTAGAAAAGAAAGCTATCATCATTAACGGCCATACAGTGTTAATAATCAATGCGAACAATCCAGAAGATATTGACTATACTGCTTACGGCATAAACAATGCTTTGATTATTGACAACACGGGTGTTTTCGGAGATCGTGAAGCGCTTAGTCGTCACTTGAAAGCAAAGGGTGCTTCAAAAGTATTATTGACTGCTCCAGGAAAAGAAGTTCCAAATGTAGTTTACGGTATCAATCAAGGAACATTGGACCTTGAAAATGAGAACATTTATTCTGCTGCATCTTGTACGACAAATGCAATCTCTCCAGTCTTGAAAGTAATCAACGACAAATACGGAGTAAAGAAAGGACATATCGAAACGGTTCATGCATACACCAATGACCAAAACTTGTTGGACAACATGCACAAAAAACCACGTAGAGGTCGTTCAGCGGCAATCAATATGGTTATCACATCAACTGGTGCAGGAAATGCTGTAACGAAAGTTATTCCAGATTTGATAGATAAATTAACGGCAAATGCTGTTCGTGTCCCTACTCCAAATGGCTCATTGGCTATTTTGAGCTTAGAATTGAACGGTACAACTACTGTTGAAGAAGTTAATGCTTTGATGAAAGATGCTGCCTTAAACGGTGACTTAGTGAATCAAATTTTCTACGCATACGATCCAGAATTGGTATCAAGTGATATTATCGGTAATACATGTTGTTCGGTTTACGATTCCAATGCAACTATCGTTTCGAAAGACGGTAAGAATGTTGTTTTGTATGCCTGGTATGACAATGAGTTCGGATATACGAAGCAAGTAATTCGTTTGGCGAAATACATAACAAAAGTAAGAAGAGCGATTTATTATTAATCGATCCAAATAATAGAATCAAAAAAGGTGCAATTTTTCAATTGCACCTTTTTTATTTTTAATGGTTTTACTGAATTTTTACTGGGAAATTAATCTCAATATCCGTTTCACCGGGGCTACATGTTCCATTTTTAACTCCTGGTTGATGCTTTAATTTAATCAGCATAAACCCTTGTGAAATGGACAATACATTCCATTTACTGGCCAAACCAATCTCATATTGTCCGTCAGAATCTGTACGTGTGACAATACAATTTCCAGCAACAGAGGGCTCAAAGCAAAAGAAATGTTCATCTGCATCATTTAAGATTTCAACCGTTATTTTATAAAAGACAAATGAAAAGGTTGGGAAGGCGTAAACAGACTTAAATCTAAATCACACACTAAACAATGTGCATCAAATTCAGCACCACCAGACGATTTTTTAATTTCGTGCTGTTCGTTTTCATGGGCATGTGAATGGGAAAAAGCTCTTGGTGAGAGCACCAAGAAAAAACCAATTATCAAGAAAAAACTCAATATGCTCTTCACAAGACAAATGTAAGGATAATATCTATCAACTTAAAAACCTCAACAAACATTAACGTGCATTTCGCAAGCAATTTTTGGTTTTTTTCTCGTGGGCAGCTCGTTCTTCGGGAGTTTGGTCAGAAGACATAACCCTAAACGCTTGACATTTCTTATCCCATAGCTCAAATTTTACCTCAAATTTGCTATCCATTTCTTCGCCAGAAACAACCACCTTATTCAAGGAGTCCCCCAGAACTATGCAATAACAAAAATCCCATTGTTCTCCATATATATTCTCGATTTTCTTTTTGTTCTCTGCGAAGTTTTCATCAGCTGATACAGTCTTATCCATCTCGGCAACTGGCACAATATCAACGGTTAAGTTTTGCTGAACTAAGTCGCCATACAATCCATTTTCACCACATCCTACACAATTTGAATCGTGCTTTTCAGCTGAACATGAATACAATAAAAAAGCAACCGTAAGCAAGCGTAGTAAATATGGCAAACTTTTTGTCATATAACAAATATTGATTCTAATCGTTAAATTTAGAAAGAAATTGACATGAAATATTTACTCCTCATATGGTTTTCTTTAACACTCCTTTGTTCAATATCTCAGGAGGTGCCCGAAGAACGCTATCAGGAAATGCCTGAAGTTCGGGTAGATAAGGATTTCGCATTAAAATATCAACGCGCTCTGAATGAAATTAAAAGAGTTTACACTTTGGCTTTACAAGCCAAAGTGTATTTAGCAGAATTCGAAGTGGAATATCAGACTATTGAGAAAAAACGCAAACAAAAAAAATATGGTAAGCAGGCCCACAAAATCCTAAAGGATCAATTCATTTATGATATTCGTGATTTATACATCAGCTAAGGGATTATGCTGATGAAGCTTGTTCATCGTGAAACGGGACAAACGGTTACCGATATAGTTTCCAAATACAGAGGTCAGATACAAGCCAATTTGTACGAAGAAATGGGGAAAATATGGGAACAGGATCTCGGCGTAGAATACGACCCATATGGAGATGATTGGATAACTGAGATTGTAATCCTTGATATTATTAAAAAACGAGTTCCTTTTGATTGGGAATTAAAACCTTTGGATAAAGAAACATTCAAAGAAAACCAGAAAGCATACAGAAAAACGAAAAAAATCTACCGAAAAAAAGAACGGAAATACAAAAAGGTGAAACGTCAAACCAAAAGAGCTGGCTCTAAAAGCTAAAAGGGCATCCATTTGCATAGACACCCTTGATTTCTTTGGTTTGTTGAAAATTATTTTTGTCCCAATCCGCCGGCATCTTGAAAAGAAGAAGATATTGCAGATTTATCCAATCTTATTTTACTTCCTTCAGAATTGATTAAAACGGTCGCATCGTTAATCTCCAGAATTTTTCCATGGATCCCACCAATTGTTACAACTTTATCACCCGTTGTCAAACCTTCACGGAATTTTTTCAATTCCTTTTGTTTCTTCATTTGCGGTCTAATCATGAAAAAGTAGAATACTACTAAGATTAGAACCAACATTATTAATTGACCACTACCTCCGCCCATTTTTTATCTTTTTAATTTATTATTATTTATTCTTTACTAACGCTTTTACTATTACTGTGGTTAAAGACGGCTCCGTATTGGCCGTAATTCCAACAGACTTACTCAAAGTTCCTGCACTTGCGTTTTCTGTTT
>Ga0180120_10002061_pt1 | contig 10235 bp, 8 predicted proteins | sample CPBDNA_3_FD_129677 | JGI IMG/M metagenome (GOLD analysis project Ga0180120, IMG submission 129677) | Freshwater to marine salinity gradient microbial communities from Chesapeake Bay, USA - CPBay_Spr_31_0.2_DNA (version 2) (version 2) | ecosystem: Environmental > Aquatic > Marine > Coastal ... | reverse complement strand
TTCAGACGCTGACGGTTCAGCGTTGAACCTCGACCTGTAAGATTGTTTAAACGCATCGACACTGCGGAAGTTCTCGACAATTAACTCCGCTGTCGCTGGATCATAACCTTCTGCTACGAGTTTTTCCTGCTCCGCATTTACACCAGCAACAGGTGGTACAGCGTCATTCAAGTCCTCCTCTACCGTCTCTATGAGTGGTTCTTCGTTGTCGCTTAGTTCATCCCTTGAATCATCGGGTGTGCCCCCGACCAGACTACCTATGCCTGAAAGCGCATCTGTTATTGACTTACCAAAACCTGACACACTGTCTTTAATTCCACTAACAGCTGTGCTTGTCATCTTAGGGTTGCCGACCGCTAAATCCATAAGGGTTGGTTGTCCCGCTATGGTGTTTACCACGTTGCCTAACGTGGTTGCCAGCCCAACGCCGGGAACAGCCAAGCCCATCAGTGTTCCAGCGATACCTACAGCCTGTGATATTCCGGGGTTGGCTGTTTGAAACCCTCGTTCGGTGATAGCATTTAAGTCCATCTGTGCATTAGTAGGATTGTTGGCGTGTCTTGCATCTATGACGCGATCTATATGTTCTTCTTTTTGTTTTTTACTTAAATCCACAATGCTAGCTGGTTTTACCCCATAGGTTAAACCTGCCTGAGTGTACCCTTGGCTCAAGTTTCCATAAGCGTCAGCGATTCCCGGTTCCTGTGGAGGTGTGTCACCACTATACGCCCTTCCACCCAATCCACCCATCGCCTCATTTCCGGGGCTACCTTGCGTAGCACTTACATTCCCACCAAACTCACCCGTTGTACCAGCGCGATCACGCGTGTCGTCATCTTCATCCTCATCGTTAACTTCGTCACCTTGACCATCTGTCCCTGTTGGACCACCGACACCACCCAGACCAGACATACCACCCTCTGCAGTATCGAAAAAAGCAGGTAACCCCGTCATCACATTCTGTTTCGCTTCAGGTAGAATACCCATTGCCTGTGCCATCGCTATGGTTTCTGGGTCCATGTGTGCAAGTTCGGTGTCACCGCCCTGCCCCATATCCGCTAAACCTTCAGCCGCCTGCATTGGCATCTGCTGTAGCTGGTCTACGTCAAACTGTTGATCACCGACATTTATAACATCGGGGTTTACGTTATCAGGCATGGCAGGTTCTGGTTGAGGACTAACCGTCTGCATAATGTCCTGCATAATTTTGTCTTTTTGTTCATCGGAAAGCTGTGGGACAACCATGCGTAAACTATTGCGCATCCTGTTGTTTGCTTTGTCGTGACCTTCTAGACTTGTGATTCCTTGCATTATAACGACCTACCACCCAACGTGCGTTGCAATGTAAAACTCGCCTGTGGTTTCTGATAAAAATCAAACCAACCGTCACCGTCGTAACCTTGGAATACCCCAAGCGATTTATTGTAAATTATTGCGCCGACATTTGGATTTATAAGGTTGTCGCGTTCGTTCGAAGTATACGCTTTTGTTGTCTTTCCATCAAGGATTCTGATGCGTCTAGACTGTTCATCACTATCATTCTGTGCGACTTCACTGAACTGCCGTGCCCAGTTGTTCATATCATTTATAAACTCAGGAAATCTACTCATCTATATCCACCCGGTGTAACATCCATGCGAATGTCTCCTAGCCTAAAATCATCGTTGACACCGTTACAGCTTATACGCAGTGACATCTGCCGCGCCTGCACCCGATAGTCTAACTTGCTTGTTGTTTCTGTGACCTGTTGTGATGTTTCTGTTGTTTCTGTCGCAACAGGATACCGTCTATGTTTTACTGTAAAATCTACAGAACCACCTGACGATAAGATCAAGTCAGGTATTATCCTGCGCAGTTCCATAACGCGCTCACCGTCTTCTAGATCCATAGGCGCTGTCTCGATATGCGCTGCGAATGCAGAACCGTTTGCATTAGCGGAGTCTTCATGCGCATAGATTATCCCGCTTGAATCCACCATCTGAGGCACGTCAAATACACCACGGTCAATCATTGCGGTGCGGTCAAACGTACCAATCGACCAAGTGTTTTCTATATAGTTATATATAACGTAACGATCACACTCATCGGAATCATGCGGATATAACCACCATATTTCGTTGAACTCAGAATTATGTGATGCATATACCTTTTCGCGTTGTGCCGCTGAAAGGTTGTCAAACACATGATCTTGCACGGTGCATTGGATAACCTGCGGTTGACCACCTGCATAAACAAAAAACTGTTTTGTGTTAGACATCCAAAAACATTTACCATCCACAACAGCAAAACCGTTCGGGCTGATTAATCCACATGCGGAACCCGCAAGCTGTATGTCATAGACAAAGTCAATGTCACCGATATGTCTTGCTGTATATAACGCTGTGTCTGTGAAGAGCAGGTTCACCAAACGTGTTGACGTTCCCGCTACCAGCTGATTGCCTTCTGACAACACAACATCACCAGCTAAATTCGTTGCCGTTGTAATATATGTTGAGTCATCTTCTTGATCGGAAAACATAACCCGCATTGGATTGAATGTACCTGTGACACCTGCGGCATCCATGTTTGTGCCTAGCAAGAACACATGCCGTTCTGGTGATACGAACATAGAACCTATTTCGCTTGGTGCGATCACCTCGCTATTTGCGTTTTGATAGATCTGTGTTGCTCTCGCGGTTACATCTAGGGGCCATTTCCATAAACCTTCGAACCGTGGATTGAATAGCAGATCTTCACCAAACTGCGCTGAACTTACTGTACGCAACAACAAACCTGTTGCAGATCTTGCCGATGACCACGTACTCGCATTCCATGTCGATGTACCCCAGCCAAGACCCGGAACACCAGCGCTTCGACCTGTGGTGGCTTCATATGAAAAACCGACTGAACTGCCGCCGCCTGTTGCACTGCTCGATGCATTGCTTGATGCCGTAATAATATAGGTGTTGTCATTCGTGACACTTGTAACTTGAAATGTAGTATCAAGATCTAAACCACCTACTGCATCACCATTGCTGAACGTCACAAAATCGTTAGCAATTAAGCCGTGACTTGTGTGTGTAACGGTAACAGCTGCTGAACCACTGACTGTTACAAACGGATTGGCTCCCAGTGTACCCGAAGATCTGATGGGTGTTATATTATATGCCGCACCACCAGCCCAGACGTAGTGTCTTAGATTTGTATGTATAGCGAGATACTTTACCGTGGCGTTGTCGCGCCATGCAAACATGCCTCTCGGTGTACCATCTAACGCATCGAAACTTACAGCACTAAACCCACCAATTTTTTGCGCACGCCCCCGACGAAACCGCACATGGTCTGCATCAACAAATGCTGCCGTTTCCTGTGAATAAGCCGTGTCGTCTTTATTGACACCGGGCTGTAATGGTACACGTCTTAACATAGCCTACGCCTTTGATCTGTATTTCCTAGTTTTACTGGCTATTTTTTTAGGTTGCTTGGAATGCTGTTTTCCTTTTGCGGTGTCTTCGCGCTTCTTCTTGGTGGTTCTTGCATATTCAGCTGCTGTTAAATTTTTTCTTGCGGCTTTAGGTAGGTAACGCTCACCAGTGTCGGCTGACTTCTTGCCAGATTTTGTGCCCCAGTCTTGTTTTCCCCAGTTGACCAGAGATTCTTGAGGTTTCTTTAAACTCTTCTTAGTCTTTTTCGTAGGGGCCATTACTTATATCCACCGCCTGCAGCTTTATATTGCTTCGCAAGCATCTGCGCTTTTCTCGCTGACCACTGCCCAGCTTTACCGCCTTTTGTCCCTGCCTTAATCTTATTGAACAAACGCTTACGCATAGTCGGCTTGGTATAGTTACCTGCCTGATTAACCTTAGACTTTGCTTTTTTCTTTTCTGCCAATATCAGTACTCAATATGAATTGCATGAAACACCATTCCTGAAGAGAGCGCCTGACTGTAGCCAGCGTAAAGAATTGCACCTGCTTTTAACTCCAATGGCTCTGCCTCGGAGATGGGTCTCGCTGGATCATCGTTCCAGCAGAACTCAATGCACTTAGGTGCAGACGTAGCAGATACAGTGTTGGCAGCTATCGACTTTGTTAACGCTAGTCGTTTAGTGCTTCCACTGTCTGTTGATATCCACAAGTATAACACACCTGCGGTACAAGTTGCACGGGGCACAGCCCATATTTTTGTAACACGGTCGCCTTCAGAACTCGCCGTCAGTAGCGTCACCTGATTGGTTGGCGTGTCGTCGTTTAAACTGGTTGTTGCCGCTGTCGCAACTGCTGTTGAGTAATCGTGTGTTTGCGGATAAGCCGCGCTAGTAGTTTTAGCCATTGAATTTAAGGCCTATCTGGGAATGATACATAAGGCCAGTCACTGTGAGAAGGTAAGTCTCTAAGTGCCTGTCTGTATGTTTTCATTTCATCGGACATCGCAGGTGAATCATCTAAAGCATAAAAATCTGTTTCAGCTAGTAGCTCATTTCTTCTGGTTCTAGCTCCATCTGCTTCTGTTGCATCTAATTTCGCTTGATATGTTTTTTCCTGCTCTTCTTTAGTTTCGACTACATTTCCGTCTTCGTCTTTCGCATCGGAAAACATATCTACAACATGCCATGCTTCAATCCAGTTACCCTTAGAATCTTGTACAACACCATTTCGTTCAACACGTTCATATTTACCTGCCTCTGGTTGTGGCCCATATAAAACTGGATCTACACCAAGTAACTCAAGAACACTGTCATTCCAAACCTTCGGAAAACTTGTGTTGGAATTTTCTGATTTTAACTCACTTTGAGTTTTTAAATCACCAGAGCTTTTTACCCTATACTCCATGTTAACTCCTTATGCGATAGCGTAAAAAAAGTAATTGTGATCATCAACATTATGCGTTTGTCCACCAACAACGGTAAAACCAGAACTATGAGGATCAATGTAATCTGCTGATGCTTCTGCATCGGTAATATCAAATCGAATAAACGGATCAGATCCTGCATTAATTCCTCTAGTGGTATCATAAACGAACCAGTTACCTGAAACTCCTGCCGTTGCATCTTTAATCATTACCCACCTAGCTGCAAAACCGCAATTTATGGTTAAATCGCTTCCTGTTCCTTCATATGTACCAATTTTTGAAATGCCTGTTTGCTCACCAAATATGTACAAAATATACTCATTGCCTGATGTGTTAAGAGAATGTGAAGAATTACCCCCCGATTGCACACTAACAGCAAACTGAGTTGTAGAATCTATCTCGTAACCAGAAGCTCCGACTTTGTGTATAGCCGTTAATCCAGTAAAATTTGTATTCGAATTTAAAAATAGGTTGTACAATCCACTACCATAATATACGACCCAACTTGAACCTGTACCTGATGACAAACCATCTCTTCGTTTGCCCCAGATCATTTTTGGGATTGCTTGTAAATTATGGGTAATTGTTTGATCAGTTGCACCATCACCCACATAACCCACTATATCAAAAAATTTCGGAGATCTTCTCCACCAGTAGCTGATACCGGGAGCTAACCCTGTAGCCACTATGTTTGTTGAAGCAGCATTTCCACCACCGTTACCTGTTGTCCCCGGATATTTCCCTGCTCTACTGCCAGATACACTTTCACCATTAGTACTATGTGTAAAAAGTGTTGGCGTAGTTGTAGTAGAAGAGGTTGTCCAACTTGTCCAAGGTTCAATACCTCGTATTCTATCAGTAACCGCCCACTGTTGGTCTGCTGGAGTAGTAGAATCTCGTCTTTTCACAATTACCATATCATCTGGGCTTTTAAGAGCATAAGTAATACCATCAGAACTAAAGTAATTTGTAGATCCACCTGCGTTTATACCAAAAACTTCAGGGCCAGATTCCGCTTCTTTTGTGGGGCCACGGCGAATTGCCATATAGATAAATGTTTGCCCCGGAGAAAAAGCATCACTTGGCATTGTAAATCCGGTAGAAGTCAAGTTAAGGGTATTGTTAGTAAAGTTAAATTCTGCTCCAGCATTATCTGCTCTGAGACCGCGAGTTTTACCAGTGTCAGAATCATAGCCCGTACTATAGAACCCTCTATGTGAATCCATTATGTACCAATCACCACTTTGAGTGCTTGTAGAATTTTTGAATAGTACCCATTGCGGCTCCCACCCTAAGTTTGGGCCTTTCAAGGCACTACCACTCGAATCAGTAGTAAACGAACCACATTTGATTATATCTAGATCGCCGTTTGGGCCAAACCCACCATCATCATCATTATGTGCAAATAAATATGCAACATATGTTCCTCCGTTGGCATTTACGGCATTATAATGAGCAATTTTAAATTCAGTGCTTGTAATTCCTGATGTAAAGAACGTTTGGTTTCCTATTAAACTTGCTTTGGAGTTTAATTGCAAAATATACGGGTAATCTCCGGTTTCGTTTGGCAAACTTCGATGATAAACTTCCCAATTTCTTGTTGCGTCAAGCTGTTTAATAATGATCATCCCCGGAACACTTCCAAGGTTGTGAGCAATAGAACGAGCAGTAGCATTACCAGTGTAAGTTACTATATCAAAAAATTTTGGTGCTTTTCTGAATGCCCATGAGCAATATGTATCAGAGTTCCCATTACAATCATCTGCTGATACTACAGTAAAACCCGTGTCTCTAAATGCACTTAAACCGTTATTATCCGTTTCTTCTGCCGTACTAGAATTTGTAGAAAGCCGTTTTCCTGTGCCTCTAGCTGTATCGTAAAGACCATGTTCATGTTCTCCGTTTCGGCGTTTAAACCAAACAAGTCCACCTTCATTAAGAAGATCTATATAGTTAGTTTTGTTTTGGCTACTACCTGAACCGAGATACATGTGCGTGTTAAAAACGTCTTCTACGTTTAGCCCTTCACCCCCTACGCCAGAAGTCGAAGCAATTATTTTTTTAGCAGCACTCATTAAGCCATCGCCTGACCAGCGGTGAAGCCATAATATATTGTACCACCGTCATAGGTAACGAATACAAAGACATCTACCGCAGCATTACCTGTTGATAATGTCGGCGCTGTACCAGCACCCCAATCAACACTGTTGGGCCATGTGATTGTTCTTGCGCTACTATCTTGTGTTACCTTTAAGGTGAACGCAGAAACCTTGCCGTTTGCGGCTGGATTGCTAAAGGTATAGGTAACATTCTCTGAAAGCGTATGTGTAAAATTATCCCCATCTCTCAGATTGATAGTTGCCGCATTACTGCTTGAACTTACAGCGGTGCTTTCTTCAATTTTACCATTGTCAAATGTAACAACACCATTTGCATCAGCGGTAACCACTTTACTTGCTTCTGTCGTACCTAGTGAACTAACCACATTATAGTTCAACTGTGCAGCAGTTGCCGAAACAATTGTACCACCCAACTTCAAACCATTTGTGCCATCGTGGCTGGCTATATCGAAGTCGTATGACCCATCCAGAAAAGTCGTGTTACCTTTAATTATTAGTTTGTCTGTGCCGTCTTCGTCGTACTCAAGATACACATCTTGGTTTGTTCCAAAGTACAGCTTCTTGTCATCTGCAATAGTTACATCGCCACCAGCGATAAGCAACGAGTCGGTTCCATCCTCATCGTATTCTAAAGAAACATCTTGACCGCTTCCGAAATAAAACTTTTTATCGTCAGCGAGGGTTACATCACCGCCAGCTATAACTAGCGAGTCAGTACCGTCTTCATCATATTCCAGAGAAACATCTTGGTTGGTTCCAAAATATAATTTCTTGTCATCGATGATCGTGACATCATTATTAGCTACAGCTTTTGATGAGATATTTACTTCACCTGTACCCTTTGGTGTGAGGTCAATATCGACGTTGGAATCGCTTCCAAAAGCGCCTAACACAACAGAGTTACCCGTATCACTGTTTGTGACTTCGAGAGCGTTTACGGCAGATGAGGTTGTTTGGAACACAACCATCTCGTTGCCATTTGCATCAGCTATAAAACCTGCGTCGGCAAACTTTGGTGCTGTCAGTGTTTTGTTTGACAGTGTCTGCGTAGCGCTGTCACCAACCAGTGTGGAACTTGTCACTGGCAGGGTAAGTGTGACATTTCCTGAGAAGTCACTATGGGCTGGAGCGACCACGGCGGCATAATGAGCGTTTGAACTTTCACAGTAAAATCTGACGGCAGATACAGAACCGCCATTCTTTAAATCTATCAAGCCGCTTTCTATGCCTACGTTGCCATCGAGAACAACCTGACCACTGCCTTTCGGGGTCAACTTCAAGCCTATGTTTGTATCACCACCCGTTGCAGATATTTCAGGTGAGTTACCTGTAGCAGCATTGGTAATATCAAACTGATTGACCGCTGAAGAAGTTGTCTGAAATATAATCTGTTCATTACCGTTTTCATCACCAATAAAATGTGCATCATCAATTAGTATGTTGTGGCTGTTTGTATCTAAGTTACCACCTAACTGCGGAGAATCATCCTGAGATATTTCGGTTATAGCTGACGAAGTTGCAAGACCAGCAACTAAAGTTGATCTTGTAATTTTTTTCAGTCCACCGCCAGAAGTGTCTATTGCTAGAAAAAGATCATCAGACGCAACTGTAGATATTGCGGAAAGTGATCCGACAGACACTGACTCAAAGTTTGTTCCGTCAGCCACTAGGATGTTATGCTGGGTGCTGTTGCTTAATTGCAAATCAGATGTAGCAAAGCCACTGCTGTCTAAAGCTGCCGCCTGCCATGCTGAACCCGAATAGATTTTTAGAACATTACTTGAGCTGTTAAAATATAAATCTCCTTGAACCAAATCCGAAGAATCAGACCTAGATGACGGATCCGAACTTGCCGCACCGTGGTACACTAGACTAAATGCTGTGACCGCTGAAGCGTTGGTTGCCGTGGTGGATACGGCACTCGATATTCCCGCCACGGTTGACACATTAGCCTGTATACCGCTTACGGTAGATATTGCGCTACTTATTCCATTCAACACACCTACTTCAGATGACAGTCCCGCTACTGTATTTATGTTGCTTTTCAACGGGTCCGTGTTGAGGGCATCAATGTTTGTTTTATTATTTGCCACGGCGCTAATATTACTGGAATTATTTGCCACGGATGTGACGTTTCCGTTTATGCCACTTACGGTTGTGATGTTTGTCGCATTTGCATAAACCCCGTTAATTGCCGCAATATTTGCCGCCAGAGTTGCCAGAGTTCCTGTGTTGACGGCGCTGACAATATTAGCCAGTGAAGCACCAAGCAATGTTGTTATGACGTTACTGCCATCGACATATATAATGTCTTTGCCAACCGGGATCTCAACGCTATCCCCGGAACTGGTCTTGACGTAGACAGCGAACTCACCGCCTGTCGCATTGTGTATGAAATAAAGTTTCTCTACATTCGGTAACACAACATAACTAATACCTGTCAGTGTGCCCGTTAACTTCAGGGTCATATGACGCGCTTCATCACTGACAAAGTTTGTTGTTGTCAGCGTCGTTGTTCCTGATCCTGATATGTCTTTTGTCAAAACACCTGATATAGCTTCTTCTACCAACGCAAAGTTAACGTCAGTTAAAGTTCCCCAAGTGCCGTCGTTGCCGCCTGATTCTTGGTCTCTAAATCTTAGTGCTGTGGTTGCTGTATCTGCCATATGTTACACCGCCGGGACATTGTCATTAGTGACTTGCTGTCTCGCATAGCGTTTGTTTACGCCAGCCAGCGCACGCTCATAAAACTGTGCATACATAGCAGCTGCTTCTGGAAATTTGACGTAAGCAGATGCATGGCTAAGACAACAATATAATAAAAGTTGATATGCGTTATCGGTTAAGAAATTAGTGGTATTGGATGTAGACAGACGCGACAGTCTCTGGGTAAAACCAATCTCATAGACGTGTGCCGCAGATGGACTTGGTGCTACTAAAAATTCTGTTGCGTTTAGCTCGCCAAAATATTTTGGTGTGCCTGTAGTACTGGTGCTTGGATAAAACTCTTTTAAGAAAGTAACTTCGCGACGCTCTAACTGAATTACTGTGGAGCCACTTGTTATCTGGAAATATCGAATACCACGCTCACCTGTAGGTTTGATAATTGTGTTATCACCTATCGTCATTTCACCAGACGCAGATGAAAAGAAAGCGTCTTCCGTTACATCGTCAGCTATTTGATCTTCGGCGTTCTGGATTATCTGATCTAACTGACCCGCAAGTTCTGTCGTATTATTATCGAGCCAGTCCTGTATATCTGTTTTTAATGTTAAGAATGTCGCCA
>Ga0180120_10002059_pt1 | contig 10238 bp, 14 predicted proteins | sample CPBDNA_3_FD_129677 | JGI IMG/M metagenome (GOLD analysis project Ga0180120, IMG submission 129677) | Freshwater to marine salinity gradient microbial communities from Chesapeake Bay, USA - CPBay_Spr_31_0.2_DNA (version 2) (version 2) | ecosystem: Environmental > Aquatic > Marine > Coastal ... | reverse complement strand
TGTACATTCTTTTTCTTATCTGTTAGGCTTAAAATAATTTTTTGTACGTATTCAGGGTTTTCTGGTTTTAAATGTATTTTACCTTCATCAATACTTAGTGTAGTATAATTGTTTGTATAACTTTCTTGGTACTTCACACTCAGGTCTATATTATAATAACGCTCTGTTTCAATTCCATAAAGTTCATTTCTATTTTCTATATATTCTAAAAGTGGTGTAAAGATACATTCACTAGGGTCATTTTGCGAACCATTATGACATACTCTATACATGTTATTGTTATTAAAAAGACTAGCCCATTTTGTAAAATAGTTACGTATATCGCTGTAAGATAATGCGTTCTTAGTTGTTTTGTAAAAATTTTGAAATTCTTTTAAAAAACCTAACACATCTCCCTTAAAAATGTTTTTTTCGTCCGTATCATTTTTTGTGACCGATAGGTATTTGCGTATTTTTACTGATGTTAAAGGTAAAACAAAGTGAACAACAATTAACAACCCAGCTAAAAGCAAAAAAACTATACTAATCCATCTTAGCACAACATATGATTTTGCTTTATCTTCATTTATAAACCTACGCGACAAGTTACTGTAAAGAGCACTTTCAATTTTTATATTTTTATATGGAGACACACACGTGTACTTATCAAACATTAACAAAAACAATGCAACTATTGCACAAATTGAAGAACAAAATAAGAAAATCATTTACTTAAATGTATACATAAAAAAATAACGCAAGCCTACTTACCTGTGTCTAATACCCTAGCATAATTATGTTGTCTAAGCATGAAAGATGAACACTTCGCTTATATGCCACGTTTGCAATGGGGTAGCTGGCATAATAGCTAGCCATATAAAAATTGCAAACGTTTCCGAGCACACAGCAAGCATGATTGCCTTGGCAGCATGCGCAGCAACATATAACGCAACCATCATTCGTGTTTGCGACGAAGTGGTAAAAAGTGCAAACAAGATCACACAGTATGTGTGTGCCGGACTGTCGCCAGGAGACGCGTGCAAAAAAATCGGCCTATGCTAATATTTGGGTGCATTAACTGTTTTATGTTGTTTTATAATAAATGACAAAGTTAAAAAAAGCTTGTAATTACCACTCGTATAAAACTGGCGGTGCAACAAAAAAAGATTTAATTATTCTTGCAAAAGAGAGAAAAATATCTAAACCATACAAATTAAACAAAGGTCAGTTACTACGAGCGCTTTGCACAAATAAGCACAGAAAATGTGGTAAGGGGATAAAGAAAATCGAAAATCAAAAAAAACAATTAGAAGCTAAACTACGAAAAAACAAAATACTGCTTCTGGCACAAAAAAAAGAAACCAATAAGTTTAGAAATGCTATGAAAAAAACCACGCGTGAAAGCATAGCTGCGCGTAATAAGGTCAAGGAACTTAATCGTCATATAAAAACAAGGCTAAAAACACCCACACCAAAAAAGTCAGTTAGAAAAACAAAAAAGATAGAAATAAGTCCAAATGAACTAAAACGCCAAACTAGGATTATATCTAAAAGATTGCAAAATTATTTTAATAAAGGTATTTTTAAACACCTAGACTCATCAAAAACAGAAAAATACATTATGCCTATATTTAGAGACTTAGACGAATATGAAAAGGAAACAAAAGTGCTAAATAAGAAATGGATTGATAAAACAAAAGCAAGCTTAAATCGTTTTGAGAATATGAAATTTTTTAAAGATATTGTAGAAAAATATGATATACTTATATAGATATAAACTGGAATAAGAAAGCAAACGATATGATAAAAAACATGGTTATTACAACACTTCGACCTTGTTTACCAACTTTGTCAGAAAGCTTGTACAGTCCCACCCAAAATATTATTGCAAACAAAATCCATAAACCTAGCAGAGTCTTACCGCCATAGCTTTCCGAATCACCACTTTGACTTGTTTCCTTTATTGCCATTTTATATAAATACAAACAAATTTACATTACATTTGTTTAGAATAATGCCATTTTTTTACTATTAGTTGTTAGAAATGGACGGTAGCAAAGTAAGCATTAAGAATGTGGTCAAGACCTGGGTATCGACGACCGAGAAGATAAAAAAAATGTCAGCTGAGTTGCGCGAGCTGCGCAAGTCAGAAAAGGAGATGAAGGGCGAAGTTAAGAATTACATGGAAAACAACGACACTCTACTAATCGAGCTCAAGAAGTATGACGTTGTGTACGAAAAGAAGAAGTCAACGGCATCGCTGTCCAAGGACTTTCTTTCGGAAAGCATGAGTCGTTTTTTTGCCAAACAAGACGACGTAAACGATGCACTCATCACAGACAAGCTCATGCAGCATCTGTGGTCTGAAAAAAAGGACATGGGTAAAGAAAAGACGCGTGTTCTTTTAAAGCCTCTAAAGGGGGCTAAGACTGAAGCGGTTTCCGCTAAAAAGGTAAAAAAGAAGCATAGCACACGAAAAAGTAGAAAGCAACAGCATGAGGACAGCAATGAAAAGAGTAGCGACGATAATGTACGCGTAGCATCTATGTAAAAAATATGTATGAAATATGTAAAGTAATGGACAAAAAAAAAAGTGTTTCTCTAGTCTTAAATGTACTTGGCATAGTTGTAGCTGTTGTGTTGCTAATATTTATATATTCCAACATAAACAAAATTCCAGAACTAGTTGACAAGTTAACAAATTATACAACTGACAAAACTGAGATATAAATCATAGAGAAAAACAGAATTTAAAACTTTGTAAGAATTTGTTTAAAGTCACAAAATAATTATTTGTCATAATTTAAGAGATTGGGTTTAATGTCTACTTCACATGATCTTGTAAAGCTGCACGCAATAAATTCACAACACTGGCACAAAAAGAGAATAAAGGAAATAACAAACAAACTTAAAACTAAATCGTTGTCTAGCAAAGAAAAAACGAAGTTACAACAGATCACAGAGCATGATTTACACACAGAATATCTTTTAGAAGCCATACCTCTAATTAACAGATGGCACACTGCGTGCATCGAAGTAAAGAACAACCCAAAAAACAAAGGCATGCATTTGGTTAACAAAAACAACATTTGCATGTCATACCTTCGCCTCTTCAACCCGGAGCTTCTTAAAAAGCAATCCTCTATGCAAAAACAAGAGGATTGTTTCAAAATAAACTCTTTGTTGTCCAAATGCTGTGGCGTGGGAATAGAGCAACAGCTTGATTCTAGCCTTGTATGCCCCTTGTGCGGTCTTGTAACAGCCAACACAGCGGTAAACATAGCCGACCCATCCAAAAATATAAGCTACAACAGATCCCTGTCAACTTCAAAGCTATTTCACTACCGGAGGGTCAATCATTTGCGTGAGTTTTTAAGACAAATAACAGGCCGCGTCAATATTACAGTCAGCGAAGAAGACATAGATAAAATAAAGAAGGAAATAAAAAAAGTTGGAATAATATTAAACAGAGTGGACGAGAAAATTGTGCGCAAAATAATGAAAAGAAATAAGCTAAACAAATGCTACGAACAGTGCGTAAGCATAACAAGAAAGTTAAATCCTACATACAAAGCCATTCGATTAACAGTAGAGTACGAGGAAAAGTTAGTGATGCAATTCATACAACTAGAACGCCCATTTGAAATTATACGCAACAAAGTTGACAAGAAGCGAAGGAATTTTCTGTCGTACCCCTTTGTTTTTTATCGCCTAAATGAATTAAACGGGCGAAGTGATCTTAATCGTACAGTGAGACTATTGAAGAGTACCAAACTAATTGCTAAACAGGATAATTTTTGGAGGCTAATAGTTCATCACCTAGGTTGGACTTTTAAGGGTCGTTCTATATTCCAGGATTTTAAACAAGGCGCTCGCAGCCCATTTAAGTAATTACGTCTAGTCCTCCTTTTCGGCGAAGGGTTTTAACTTAAATAGAAACGCAAGCAAAAAGTACATGCCAACTATGCCAATGGCGCTAATGGAACCTACTACATATGGGTTCATTTTGTTTTTTTAATATAGCATATATATTTTTTTTTAGTGAATCGCATACATATATTTATTTAGATTCCTTAAACAATTGAAAGTAAATCATGTCAAAAATTAATTTTGTACCAAAAAATATAAAAGCAAAATAAGCAAACATTTTTAGCATTATATTAAAGTCAAGATGGGCGTAGTACTTATCACCATCTGACTTTATGGTCAAAAAATACGAAACTTCTTTGTCGCTATCTTTATCGGTTTTTTCGCTTTGTTTTTGCAAAACATCCAAAGAGCCCATAATTTTGTTTTGTTGCTGTAGTAAAAAATTCATGCGTTTTTCTTGCATTGCGTTACGACTCTCTACCTCTTGCACCATCTGTGCAGCATGAGCACTGTTGTCATCATAACCATACATATCAGACTCGGACATAAATATCTGACCACGTTTCATCATTTGTTATAGGAATACAAAAAAAGATCATTCCTTTAGGTAAACTTACTTATTATGAACATGTATTGGGTATACAGCGTGCTCATGTTGACAGCCTTTTCGGTTATGTTTTATTTTGACAGGAAAAATGCACAAACAACAAAAGTAAATAATACAGAAAATAAAGCAGACCTAAACAAATACGACGAACCATCTGAAATTACACCATTGTTACAGACTAAAGAACAAAATGTACACACACCCAACAAGTTTGGAAATTTTGATGACATGTGGGGCAACAAAAACTAATTCTTTACAAAACCATAGCCACGTAAGTTGCCCGTATTCTCTAGCTGTATTTGTTTTACATTCATGCACGAATACACCTTTTCTCCCATAAAGATCTTATTAAAATGAACGATCGTGCTTATGCCTGCGCCCTCTGTAATGTCGCTAGCCGATATTAAAGTTTGGGACTCGGATGTGCTATTTAGGCCGTAGCAGTGCAAGGACATGCGCTCTGTGCCTTCCCGGGTGTACGTGTTAATCTTAAGCCGTAGGAACTTGCGCGCCAGTAGGTCATTCGCGTTGGCGTTGTCCACCATACTGCTATGGGATCGCTTAGAGCCACCATCGCACTTGACCAGACCCTGAAAAAGAAAGTCTAGCACGTCTTCCGTTATGTCATTGGAGTTCTTGAACCATATGTGGCGCTGTTTGTAACAGGCTTTCTTGTTTGCGCTGTCAAGCTCTTCCATGCACTGAAGCAGACCACGAGTGCTCTTGTCAAAATCTACGTCTATGTTGTGCGAATTATACTTTTCGCTGTGTGAGTACCCGTATTTAGTTTTCATGTTTGGAAGTTGCAACACTACCGGTACCTTGTGCTCTGCTCCGTTCTTCATCGTAAGTACATAGTGGGGCTCTACTTGTAAGTTACCAGAGCGCGTGGGCTTGGGTTCCTCGTAGCCGATGTTTTCTGGGTTAAAGTCATGTAGCCGACCGTTGTACAAGAGGATCTTGGGATAAGTACGCACAGTACCCAGCTTCGTCTGCTTGGTGAGGACTATCTTGTTGTTGGTCTCCTCGGACATCTTCGAATTGTGTGGACCTATGGCGTGCGCGCGTTTCCACTTAAGCTGTGCATCAGTTTCGGAAAATGTATTTATAAATGTTTTTTTTTATGATTTAAATTATGCGTATAATACGTAAAAAAGAGAATACAATTTTAAGTTTATAGAGGAGCGGGCACAAAATTTAATATTAGAGAAAGACAACAACAATGAATTTTAGCGAGTGTAATCATATTGAAAAAAAACATTTCGAAGGATTTGAAGTCAACACATCTTCATATATTGAGTATCTAAATGAGGCACTTGCCACCGACAAGTGGAAAGGAAAAATTGAAATTTGCGATAAAGGCGATATTGGATGGCAAAAATTCGATAACAAATGCGATTTTATAACGTTTATGCGCTGCGTTGAAAAGTATAATGTAATGTTTGCAACGGCCTTGAAATTTGCATAGTTAGTATAGAGTAACTGCGTATATAATAAAAGAAACAAAATACAAAAAACTTCCTGAGCCCATCACACATGCCTGACATCCATCAAACCTATGTGGTATTGTCAACGTTTGTGCAGCTTTTCCACCATTTCGCGAATGCTAGTAGTGTTTGCACCCTCAATACGATCAACCTCTGTGCCGCCCACAAAGCACAGAATCGTGGGCAACACGCGAACTTTAAGCATGCTTGAAAGACTGTTGTCGTCTATGTCATCCACATTGATCTTGTAAAACGGAATGTCGGCGTATTCGTCAGAGAGCTCACCTACGAATGGTGCAATTACCATGCACGGTTGGCACCACGTGGCATAACACTTTAACACACACTTATCACTACTACGCAAAGCGCTCAAAATCTCAGTTTTTTGCTTTAGGACTCTCATCGAGAGTTTGAATTTATGAGCTCACACACATGCGCGAACAAACACATAATGCACACAAAACAAACATAATGTTTTATTTTATGTTTTTAAAACATACTAAAATACAAATCTATAAACACGGTATTCTAACTCCTTGGGTTTGCACTCTAATTTTTTAGGTACCCACCGACTTATGGCTGGCGCATAGTCGACCTTTCGAAGCTGGCGCAACCGCTCGACAAACTGAAGCAGCTTAGGCACCTGCTTGCCTACCCACGCAGGAGCCCTCCGTATCTCGATCACCTGTATCTCCTCGCATCGTGTCCTGCTAGGCGGCACATACTCTACGTAGTGCGCGAGCTTTAAATCAAATATTTCTAATAAAAACAACACCTGGGGCACATAATACAATGGCATGATACCCGGCTTGATTTTACGACGAAGAGGGCATTTGATTTCAATCAATATGCAGTCGTCAGTTATGCCATCAGGGGACCCGGCAATTCTGTCGTGCACAGGATGACACTGCAACCCAAAGTCGAAATCAATCACCTTTTTTTTATACACGCGTTCGTAACACGCAATTGCGTTGTCCTCATTATCCTGTCCATGCTTAGTTGCAACGTTGCCAGAAAATGACTCAATCTTAAGTTTTTTGCGCAACACGCGCTCGCTATCAGAGTATGGGTTAAGACCAATGACAGCAGCAATATCACTGCATGTGATTCGATTTATGCGCGCAGCAAACCAGGCCACCGAGCGTTGCTCGGGGCCCACCCGTGATTTTAGATGCTCAATCCAGTCATCATCGCACAGCCCATTTCGCTGTTTTGATGGAACAGACTCGGGGTGTTCAATGGAAAACTCAGACAAGTGGATGTGAGGCATGATGAAATTGTGTACACCCTTTGTTAGCTGTGTGTATACTTCTTGCTCGTACTACTAAATTAAAACAGTTTTTAAAACTTTACTTGTTTTAAAACACTCTGTTTTGACTACGCTGCTTTCTAAAGTATTCGTCGTATATGCGCTCATATTCTGCTTCCTCTTCTTGGATAGTAGCAAGAGAGCGCACATACGTCCGCTTTTGCACTGGTCGCTTAAAACAACAAGTGTTGCCCATATTTATTTTAAGCACAACAAATTAATTTTGTATAAAAATACTACTATATGCGCTGCTATGAGTTTTACGCTTCTTCCATGACAATCTTTTGGCCCAATTAATGGGGGTGATCCAGTAAGGGTCCACGTCTATTTTTGCAAACACCTGGTCCATCACAATTAAATCGCCCTTTACTGTAGGCAATTTTACCATCTTCTGAAAGAAACGACCATGCACAGTCGAATCAACTGCTCTGTCATACACCCATGCCGTTCTGGTTTTACCAGTGAACTCGTGAACAATTGCGCAAAGACTTATGGGTAGGACCCCTAAAAGCTCACTTTGAAACCCCTCGCATGACTGGCTATGGTAAACCATGACACTTGACTTTTTGTGCATATGCACAATTACTTTTATTAACAAAGGTAAAAAAAATTTAAGAAGTACCGAGGTCGGTACATAGGCCAAGACTCCAAGTCAAAACTCTCACTCAGAAAATATTTATGAAATTTACCCATCTGCACACGCTACACGCTACACATTACAAGCTACACGCTACACGTACCGACCTCAGTACACATGTAAGCTATAAGCTAAAATTTCTAAAAATTAATTACAACACATTCAGGATGTGATAACAAAATATCCCTGGCAACCTTCAACTGAGTTGATACCTTCTTTGCATGTTCAATATATTCCTTTTTTGCATCATTGGCATATTCTTGGGCAAAACGTTCAACTTTGTCTGGGTGTACACGAATTACAGCTGTCCTATAAGCCTTATTAATTTCCGCTTTACTGTAAGTTTTGAATTCATCCATTCTGAAAACTTCCTTACTGTATCTTAATGCATATGGATCTTTAGGATTATCTTTTAAATAACGGCTGTGCACACACTTCATGTGCTGGAACATAAGCTCCGTTTGTACTCTTCCATGTGTTTCGATTTCTTTACGTTCGGATTCTTTATCATATTCTTCCCAAGTCTTACTCGAAAACCTTTTTTCAAGCCTCTTTAGCTCTTCGTTATATACCTGTGCACACGTTGCTAGCTGTTTCTTTAATTTGTCTACTTTATCAGACATCTTTTGATCAATTAATTTTGCCCTGTCCTCTGAGTACTTTGCGCGCTTATTACTTTCAGATAGTTTTATCTCTAGATCCCTGTTGCGCCCTTCGCTAGCTTCTAGTTTTGCTTCTAGTTCCAACACATAAGCTGATTGTTCCTTTTTACGACAGACTTTCTTCATTACGGGTTCTTCATCACTTTCAGAACTAGAATCACTGCGTACTCGCCTTTTGCCCACAATGCTATTATTAGTCGGCTCAATCTGGAACTTAGCCTCTTCAAACTTAGCCCAACACTGGTCCACGACCTTGCTAGACTTTAAAAGCTTTTCCTTGATCTTAAGCAGGTGCTCAGTAACATTAAATCCAAAACGAGTGCCATTGCCTATCTTGACTGTGTACATTATTCCGTGCTTAACCAGACTTTCCATCATCTTCTTATAAACACCAGTAAAGCCACCCAAATCCATGATCTCATTAACTTCCTCTTTAGACCAATATTTGTATGCATTCTTTTTAGTAAGATTACCCTTAGGGTGGCACAAAAGCACCTTATCCCACCTAGGAGTATCCTGCTTGCGGTCATCCAATACCATATTCACTAAAGGTAGCAACTTGGCCAGCTTGTAGGCATCCTCACACCCTGTTGAGTCCACCATAACACTTGCGCATACCGCTTGTCCATATTCATTAAATTCCAGAGTCTCGGCGTTACGATGAATATAGCAGCGACAGCCGTAGCGAGACTTCGCAGGCAGCCTACAAGGCTTACCCTTCGCAGTAATAACACCGCAATAGACACCGGAGAGCTCCTCCTTCGGGTCAATGCGCTGCACAAATGCAAGGTGATGCGTCGAAATGCGTTGGCGACGCTCCAAAAGCTTCATAATGAGGTCAATAGCACCCACGCTGTAAGATCCAATAGTCTTAATGTACTCTGCACCCATCTCTTTGTCAATGAGGGCGTGCATCTCCAGGGCGTAGCACAACTCGAAGCACGCCCACACTCGGGGCCCTTGCTGCCCCTTAACCTTAATCTTGCAAAATGACGAAACCTCACGCCCGCTTGCGCATTCTAAGGCTAACTCATTAAATCGCTTAGCAGCCATGTGGTGTTTGTTGCGCCCCGAAAGGTCAACTATATCCTTATGAAGAAGAAAGGCATATTTTTGTACGGGTGTGTCCGTATTCAGAACCTCGTGAGGCAGCAACTTGCCCTTAAATTCATAGGTGCCATCGTCATTAAGGGTATAAACTCCAGCCTATGTACCCAAGAGTGTTTGTGTGTGCATTAAGCGTGTTTGTGCAACTAAAAAAGTGATGGGAAAATTGACACGCACTTTGCGTGTTTATTTTCCCGTAACCCTCTAGACCCCAAAAATGCCCCCCAAGCCCCGAAATTTTGCGTGGTGCATAACAGGGGTGGTGTGCGTGCGCCTGTGTCATCGTCATTGAGGGTATACACCCCATCCTATGTGTCCAACGGTGTTTGTGTAAGCATCGTATGTGATAGGGCGCCCCAAATAGAGACGGGGAAGCAACCCCGAAATTTTCGTAGTTGCCTCCCCGTCTCTCCCCAGACCCCAAAAATGCGCCAAGAACCCCGAAATTTCGCGTGGTGCATAACAGGGGTGGTGTGCGTGCGCCTGTGTGCATTAAGCGTGTTTGTGCACCCCAAAAAGTGATGGGAAAATTGAGAACCGAATTGGTTCTTAATTTCCCCGTCACCCCTGAGACCCCAAG
>Ga0180120_10002037_pt1 | contig 10276 bp, 13 predicted proteins | sample CPBDNA_3_FD_129677 | JGI IMG/M metagenome (GOLD analysis project Ga0180120, IMG submission 129677) | Freshwater to marine salinity gradient microbial communities from Chesapeake Bay, USA - CPBay_Spr_31_0.2_DNA (version 2) (version 2) | ecosystem: Environmental > Aquatic > Marine > Coastal ... | reverse complement strand
AATTGACAAAGAGCAAGAGCGTATTGATACAGCATATGATCGTATTAATCCTGCTATTGCAGAGCAAAATGCGATTATTGCAGGTGTTACAGCATTATTCCAAAACGAACTAGATAAGATTGATGCAGACATTACTAAACTGCAAGGCTATATTGATGCTGGCGAAATTGCTAAAGCACAAGGCATGATCGGTGCTAAAGCAGATGGTGCTTACGGACCTAAGACTGCGGCGGCATTTACTGAATGGACTGATGCTAAAAAACAAGAACGTAACCAATGGCTACAAAAGATTCAAGACGCAGGCGCCAGCGCAACTGTAGTAGCAGCACGTAATGAAATTGCTCGTCTAAGAGCAAATGCAGACACACAAATTGCAGAATCTAACAAACTAATCAATAGACTACGCAGTCAACTAGGTGCCACAGACAAAGCTGCTGATATTGACGCACAAGTTGACGAGCAAGCACTGCGCATTAAAACTGCCAATGCAGAAATTGACACACTCACAGAAGAAAAATATGCACTAGAGGCCGAGTATCGTAAACTAGAAGCAGAAGTAGGACCGATTAAGTATATTGCTGAATTCGTCTATGGCGAGCAAGCAGATAAAAATATGCTTGAACAAGCAGTAACATGGGTGATTGTAATTATTATCTTTGTGTTTGATCCGTTAGCTGTTCTACTGTTAATTGCCGCACAGTATACCTTTGAGTTCCGTAAAAAAGAACTTGAGGATGACAACGGTGAACGTCTTCGGCTCGAGAGACAAGAATACGAACGAGCAAGAGCACAAGCAATAGTTGACAACCCTAGCTATAATATTGATGATCCTGCGCCGATGGAAAAGGAAGAAGTAGATGACACTAGTACAATTGATGAGACAGCTGACGCTATTAAACATGAGCCAGTGGGAGAAGTTCTACCAGAAGAACCTGTTACCGAGCCAGATGACACAGATAGGGGACTGGAACAAGACCAAGTACAGCCTGATGGACTTACCGAAACAGTAGACGCTGATCCTAAAAAAAAGAGTACTACATCGTCCGTAATGGAAGAGTCTACGGAAAAGTCAAATAGCCCTATCCCAAATACAAAAAATAGAATGTTCTATCCCGAAGAGCTGGTAGTTCCTAAATCTTATGTGATGAAAGAAGACGGACAACAAGTCACTAAAGAAACTAAGCCAGAACCTTCACAGAACGAGCCGGAAATTGGTTATATACAAAACGAAGAACAAAATAATGATGGCACGTTATGGAAGAGGATGAAGGATAGTGAATGACAATAACAACATTTTATTAATTACGCCTCCGGATAAAATCTTTAATCAAAATTATTCTATTCTTTTAATTTATCCTAACGACGAAATTAGACAACAAGCAACTAGCATACTTTCAAACAGTGAAGGTATGCAAAATGTTTATCTCTATAACTTAGAAGAAGAAGATGCAGATGTTGACTGGCTGTTAAGTGTGGCCAAGATGTCTGACATTGTTATATTAGACTATGACAATAGCAATCAACATGTAAAACACTTAGCATCATATATTATCTCATTACCCCACACTTATTGGTTGACATCCAACGATAAGATGTTGTATAATAAACTTAGTCCAAATAGGATTTATGGCTTGGATGTCATAGAAAACTTAATAGGAGCACAGCTTGAACGATAGAAAATATAATAATAATAGGCCCCAGAGATCTTCGGAGCCGAGAGAAAAGGCAGGACTTAGAGTAGAAGTACGCAATGGTGACTTAACAAAGGCAATGCGTATTTTTAAGAAAAAAGTACAAGAGTCGGGAATTCTCCAAGAAGTACGTGCAAGAGAAGCATACGAAAAGCCTACAACTAAACGTAAAAAAGCAAAAGCTGCTGCTAAGGCACGTTGGAAAAAACAATTGCGTAAGATGGAACAAGATCGAGGATATTAATGCGTATTGATAACGAAGTCCGTTTAGACTACAAAGATGTACTTATTCGTCCTAAGCGTAGTACACTGAGCAGTCGCAAACAAGTGCAATTAGAGCGCAGGTTTACGTTTCGCAACTACGACCCAGACTTCCCAGATAACATCGAAGACCATCACTATCGTGGCATTCCTATTATGGCAAGTAATATGGATGGTGTCGGCACATTTGCAATGGCAGATAAACTTGCTGAAGGCGACATCTTTACTTGCCTAGTTAAGACTTACTCAGTAGAAGCACTTGTAGAATACTTTAACAGCAACATACCAGAGCGTACTAACAATGTTGCTATGAGTATTGGCACAAGTGACGACGACTTTCATAAGTTAGTTGATGTACACGCAGAAGTATGCGATCAACTAAAATATGTATGTATGGATATTGCAAACGGTTATAGCAATCACTTTGCACAACACGTTAGGAAAGTGCGTGAGGCATTTCCACACATTGTAATCATCGCCGGAAACGTAGTAACAGGCGAAATGACAGAGGAACTTATTCTTGCTGGAGCAGATATTGTTAAAGTGGGTATCGGGCCTGGTAGCGTTTGCACTACTCGTATCCAAACTGGTGTGGGATATCCACAGCTCAGTGCCGTTATTGAGTGCGCTGATGCCGCTCATGGCCTTGGGGGTCATATTATTGCTGACGGTGGTTGTACCTGTCCTGGCGATGTTGCTAAGGCTTTTGCGGGCGGGGCCGACTTTGTAATGCTGGGCGGAATGCTTGCCGGACACGATGAAGGCGGCGGCGAAGTAATTACTAAGATTTACGAAACTAATGAAGTGAAAAAAATTGATGCCGGATTCTTTGAGTCTGTTTATGAAGAAAAGCAGTTTGTACAGTTCTACGGTATGAGTAGTGACGCAGCAAACACAAAACATTTTGGCGGACTTAAAGATTATCGTTCGTCAGAAGGTCGTGAAGTACTTGTTCCTTACAGGGGAGAAGTAGCACGAACAGTACAAGACTTGCTCGGAGGTATCCGTTCAACTTGTACATACGCAGGCGCTATGAAGCTCAAGCAACTTAGCAAATGCACAACGTTTGTACGTTGTACTCAGCAATTTAATGCTGTTTATGCGTCAAATGATAAATAAAATCGTAACGCCGAAAGGGTTACGTAATTTGATCTTGCTTATTATAAGGAGAAAACAAAATGACAAGACTACAAACACTTAACATTCCTAACCTACACAGAGCTACTATCGGCTTTGATAGACTGTTTAATGAACTAGAAACACAGTTTGCTAACAGTCCAAATAGTCAAGGTTATCCCCCATACAACATCGCACAAATCAACGAAGACGAGTATATGATCTCAGTCGCTGTGGCCGGCTTTGGTATGGACAATCTTGATATTGAAAAAGATGGGAAGACTCTACGCATCGAAGGAACTGCTCCTAAGGGAGACGAAAATGTAAACTACCTACATAAAGGTATCGGCGGACGCAACTTCCGTAGAGAGTTTACACTTGCTGATCACGTAGAAGTAGCTGGTGCAACACTAGAACTAGGTATGCTTAACGTACACCTAAAACGTGAAGTACCAGAAGCACTAAAACCAAAGAAGATTGAAATTAAAAATTATCTAGATGGTTTTGGTAACGGCGCTGCAATCGAAGTAGACAGCAAGTAAGCAGTCTTGGGGGAGTGAAATATCTCCCCCAATTTATAATTAGGAGGAAATAATGAGTACTGATATCGATATTGAAATTGATGAAAAAATTAAAAAAGAAATAGACTACCCACAAAATTATAAAGTTGTGTTCTTAAACGACGAAGTAACTCCAATGGAATGGGTAATTGAATTGTTAACAACTACATTCAAGCATAGCCGCGCTGCCGCTGAAAATATTACATTGACAATTCATAGTGAGGGGTCCGGAATTGCTGGTGTATATAAATATGAAGTAGCAGAACAAAAATCATTAGAAGCAGCGGGCGCAAGTAGAGAACGTGGGTTCCCGTTGGGAGTTAGGATAGACGAAGAATGAGTAATTTAAAAGAATTAACTAAAGATCATCATAATAATGCAGAGCGCCAAACGTTTGTTAAAGTATTAATGAGTGGAAAAATTAATCCACAATTTTATGCAACTTATCTTTGGAATCAACATAAGAAATATGACCTATTAGAAGCAATGGCTCGTGTTAATGGTGTGCTTGACGATTTGCCGGGCATTGAACGCAAAATGGCAATTGAACAAGACTTTTTAGAGTTATGGGAAGATAAAGAAAACCCGCCACCGATTCTTCCTAGTACACACGAATACATTGAACATATGCGTGGATTAATGGAAGACCCTGAAAAATTAATGGCCCATGTTTATACGTTGCATAGCGGAGATCTAAGTGGCGGACAAATGATTGCCAAAAAAGCTCCAGGGTCAGGACGTATGTACCAGTTTCCAGGTGACACTGATGCACTTAAAGCTGCTATTAAAGCAAAAACAACAGACGCTATGGCAGACGAAACAAAATATGTGTTCGAGTCAGCTGCAAAATTATTTCAAGAACTAATGGAGTTAGACATTGAGCATTATATGGAACAAACTGATTGAATGCCAAAATGAGATTATACAAATCTTTAATGACAAAGCAACTGAATTTGACGAGCCCGGTCTTGCCCACTTTAATAACGAGACTTGGGTTAACCGCGTGTGGCGCAACGATCATGTTCGCCGTGCTCATATTGATGTTGTAGATGCTCGCGACTCAAAAGGGTTGTGGATGATGCACGTATGCGTGTTTCCAGTGCTAAACAATCCTGGTCCTATTTACGGCTTTGATGTCATTGCTGGCAAGAATAAAATGACAGGTGCGTTCCATGATTTTAGTGCAAGTGCCGATCTAGACAATCCAATGATTGCAGGATACAAAGAAGCAGTTGCAGACTTTATTCCAACTAAGCAACGCAAGTTACCTGAGTGGGCAACTAATATTTTCTCAGACAAAATGCTTGCCGCAGGCAATGTGAGCACAGAAGAAGAAGCAGTTGCTATTATTGAACTTGCACTAGACAACCTTCGTGCATACTTTGATGAGATTGGCGAGTTTACTGGAACTGAAAATACTGATCTAGTAGCTGCCGCACAGAACTATTACTGTCACAACCAGCAACAGAATCCACACACTCCGCGCACAATGAAAAGTCTAGGACTTGACGAGGCAGACGTAGATAAGTTCTGCACCGATATGTTGTTTCCTAAGATAAATAGTTAAAAGAACTAGGATAATAACATGCGCTATAGCGATTTTAAATTAGTAGAAACAAAAGTATTAGCAGAAGCCAAGGGTGTATTTGGTCGAAAAACAGGCGACAGATTTGTACACGGTGATGGCCGAGAATATAGCATTGTCGAAGTAGTAGCATACCCAGATGCACAAACACAACGATTTGAAGACGCTGATGCACGAGATGCAGCAATTAAACAAATTGAAGAAGAAAACAATATTACTATTGAGTGGGTAAACAAGCCTGCAACTAACATGCTTGCATTTGGCCTTGCAATTTTAGATGATGCAGATGGCGGACATGTTTACTGGGGCAAATACTTACAATTTTCTAAACACGATATGTTAGGTACTTGGGGCAATAACCAAGTACCGCCAGGGTGGCAACTTGCTACTAAAGGTGCGCAGAAGCTACAAGCTGGATATGATCCACAACACTTGATTGGTACTGAGCAAGAGTTCACTGGTGTTGAATCTATTATTAGCCAAGTTGAATCTAAAGCACCCGAAGGTGTACAAGATATGTTTGTAGGTGCATTAAAAGATTTAGCACAGGGTAACGGAAATATTGTATTCCCTGGAATGAATGATCAGGCTCCTGCTATCCGTGATTACTTTGGTGAAATTATGCAACCAGTTGCACTAATGGGCGGAGTTATTAAAGGACAAGCAGAGCAAGCACGTGAAGTATTAGCAGAAGGAGCTCGATGGAGCGACTGTCGTGTTATGTGGCCAATGAGCATGAATGCTGCACTTTGTGATAGTTTTTTAATTGCTCCTAATGGACAAGAAATTGGCATTAGTTCAAAAGGTGGATCAGGTGCAAAAGCTAGTGCTAAAAATTTATTTGATGCAGCTGAAAAAGCTAGAAAAGAAGGCAACACAGAGTTGCTTGAAAATAATGCATACACAGTTGATATTGTAACAAGATTCCACAACCTAAGTGCAAAAGAAGGCCCTTGCTCAGTTGGCGAATATCTAAAGATTCCTGATATTAATCAAAAGTTACAAGAAGAAATTAACAAGTATATGCAAAATGGCAAATCAGATTTAGAAGGCATATCCAAGCAAGCACAGAAAATACTCGCTCCTTATCGAGTAGTTGTTAGTACACAAGGATTTAATGCAGGCTATGCATTGCTTTCAGCTGTTGCTAAAACTGTTGCTAAAGAAATTAATAAAAATCCTGAATTTACAAAAGGTGCTCTTGCGCTACTTAATCAATCAAGTATTATTCAAGTATATACTAAGATGGGCAAAAAAGGCGATGATGCAGTACTAGGCGAATTTACAGCAGTATATCCACCAAACTTTAAAGGTATAATCAAACTAGACGGCGGCAAGAACTACTACAGTTCAAGAGTTGGCGGCAAAATGGCGTTTGGTTTCGATTAAGTTAATCTATACTTTTTCATTTTAACCTTATATAATCAAACCTAAACATCAGGTAAATACATGTATGAAATATGTGTTTACTATAATCTTGATTATGATGTCAACTATTGCTAGTGCAGGTGATCTGACATTCCAATTCAATAGCCCAGCCTTTAGTGGCAATGGATATAGCAGCCATGTACTTACTATTGAGCAATTAGAAGCCAATCGTAAACAAGAAATTAAAGACGATAAACAAGCAGCTATTGAAAAAGCTGAACGAGACATGAAGTCAACTAATGCATATAAGTTTAAAAATAACTTAGAGTCACGTATCTACGCAACACTGTCAAAACAGATTGCAGACAACATGTTTGGTGAAGGTGCAACTATTTCAGACGATACTTGGTACGAAAGTGAAACACCGTTTGGCGATAATGTTAAATGGAAGCGTGGAACTGATGATAGAATTTATGTTGTTATTACAGACTCCAACGGCGATGTAGTTGCAGAATTTGATGTGCCAGTTGGGGAGTTTGCATTTTAATGAAATTAGCAACAGTTTTATTATTAGCATCCCTAGGATTAGGAGGATGTGCCAGTGTGGTAAACATTCCGGATCCTGAACCGCCTGAGCTAGTAACAAATGAAAATACAGAATTTAACAATCTACCTGGGCCAGCAACAGGCAAACTAGTTGCAGCAGTATACGGATTTACAGACAAGACAGGACAACGTAAGCCTAGTGACAGGATGGCTAACATTAGTACAGCCGTTACACAGGGCGCAGAAGTATGGTTAATTAAAGCATTGCAAGAAGTAGGGCAAGGGCGATGGTTTCAAGTAGTAGAGCGTGTGGGCTTAGATAATCTGACAAAAGAGCGTCAGATTATACGCCAAGCAAGAGAAAGTGTAGGTGACGAAAGACAGCTAAAGCCTATGTTGTTTGCAGGCGTATTGATAGAGGGCGGTATAATTGGATACGATTCCAATGTACTAACTGGCGGTGCTGGTGCTAGATATTTAGGTATAGGGCCTAGTACCCAGTATCGTCAGGATGTTGTTACAGTAACAATGCGTATGACCAGCACACAGACAGGAGAAGTGTTGTTGAGCGTAAGCACTACTAAAACAATTATTAGTTCAGGCAGCAGTATGACAGTGTTTAAATTCTTTGATATGGGGACATCAAGTTTTGAAGCAGAAGCAGGACATACTATTAATGAGCCAGTAAACTATGCTGTAAGGGTAGCAATAGAACAGGCAGTTGTTGAAATGATCAAAGAAGGCGAACAAAAAGGACTTTGGAAGTTTATGCAGTGAATTAAGTAGGTGTTAAATTTTTTGACACTTTAGGGTTAAATACAACGTATAATAATGAGGGTTATTATACACAAAGGGGGCATTCATGTCAAAAATAAACAAATTAGGTCTTGCATTACTAGTCTCACTGCTTGGGACAACAGCGGTGAGGGCAAGTGATGTTTATATTGACCAAGCCGGTTCAACTACCACTATTGACATTACTCAGACAGGTTCGGGAAATACAATAGGCAGTAGCGGTACAGCAAGTACAATCATCGGTGATAATACTGATGTTGATATAACACAAAATGGTTCAAACAATACAGCTGATATCGAAACAGCAACAGGTGCAAGTGGAACTACACTGAACTACAGTGCAACTGGTGGAAGCAACGTATTAGATGTTGATATTAGTACAGCAACAGATACTACGCTAACAACTACAATTACAGGCGATAGCAATGAAGTAACGCTCTGCGGATCGTTAGCAACAAAAGCATCAGCAGTAGCAAGCGCAACTTGTGCAACTGAGCTTTCTGCTAACACAACTACAACTAACCTAGCTATTACTGGCGACAGTAACAAAATAGCAGTTGGTGCAGATGCAGCTAGTGCTGTAAACAACATCACAGTAGGTGGTAATATAGGTAGTAACTTAAATGTTATTAACTTAGAACAGTCAGGCACTGACGTTCCGAATGTGACACTTAACGTTGATGGTGATTCAAATGCCGTTAACATCACACAAAACTAAGATACTAGCATTTACACTAGGGGTGTTTTTATTAACACCCCTATCTGTGTTTGCTAAAGTAGGCGAAGTTACAAAACAAATTGGACAAGATGCAAGCATTGCTAGAAACAACGACATTATCTTAACCGATAAAGGCACAGACATCAACATGAATGATGCTATTACGACATCAAAAGCCAAACTAGAACTTACATTTGATGACGATACTAAGGTAGCAATAACACGACAAAGTAAACTAGTGATTGATGACTTTGTATACGATCCTAACAGTGGCACAGGTAAACTAGCAATGAATGTTGCTATGGGCACAGTGCGTTATGCTAGTGGTGCTATTGCTAGAAACAGCAGAGAGAACGTTAGACTAAGAACACCTACAGCAACTATTGCAGTACGTGGAACAGACTTTACTATGACAGTAGATGAGATAGGGCGCAGTCTTGTTATCCTGTTACCTACTTGTCCGGACCCTGACGAACCTGCAACATGTTTTACAGGCGAAATTGAAGTTAGTACTGATGTAGGCATGGTTATTTTAAATCAAGCGTTCCAAGCAACTGTTGTTGCTAGTGCTAACAGTAAACCAACCAAGCCAAAGATACTTGATATACTAGAACAGAATATTGACAATATGTTAATTATTAGTCCCCCAAAAGAATTACCAGGTGGTATGGCATATATCGACCAAGCAGAGGAAGCTAGTTTCTTAGAAGAAGATGCGTTTTTGTTTGAAGACTTGATACAAGAATATCTAGAAGACGAACTAGCATACGGTGAACTTGACATTAACTTTTTAGACTTTGAATTCCTAGATAACATTCTTGACCTAACAAATATGTTAGCAGACGACGAACTTGAAATAGATCCTGTGCTACCAAACATACATCAATTTAAAAGCTATATACAGTATGCGTACAACGAAGAAGGTATCTTCTTATTCGCAGAGCGTCCACCACACATAGCACAAGTTAGAACAGAACGTTATGTATACGGTTATGTAAATATAGAACAAGATGGTATTCTAGCACCATTGCAAATAAACGACGGAGGTACTGATGTTGTCATTAATATTACGCAGTCTGACTAGTATATTCTTCTTGCTTGCTGTAACTGCAAACGCAGATACTATTGTTGCTGACATAGACGGCGGCGGCAATGATCTAACTATTATTCAAGCAGGCGTTGGATCAAAAGTCACCGAGGTATATATGTCAGGTGATAACAATGTTGCTAATATTAATCAAAAGGATACCGGCGGTCATGAAGTTTACTTAGACATATCCGGTGACGATCATTCAGCAACTATATTACAAGAAGGAAACGGCGACCATACTGCTATTGTTATTCTAGGCGGATCGCAGGCGTGGAACTTTGATCTAACACAAACTGGCTCTACATCCCAAAGTTACAATTCAAGCGCAACTTGTAATGCATTTGGCGGCTGTAACTTAACTGTAACACAGCAATAATACAGATAAATACCTGTAGAATCAAGGGGGCAGAATATGTACGAGATCTATTCTTTGAAGGAACGTCTAATGTATCTAGGGCTAGGTATATTAGTGGTTGCTTCTGCAATATATATAACTAACTTATACTTTGAATACAGAGTAATTAATCAACAGTGGGAACAAACGTT
>Ga0180120_10002035_pt1 | contig 10279 bp, 10 predicted proteins | sample CPBDNA_3_FD_129677 | JGI IMG/M metagenome (GOLD analysis project Ga0180120, IMG submission 129677) | Freshwater to marine salinity gradient microbial communities from Chesapeake Bay, USA - CPBay_Spr_31_0.2_DNA (version 2) (version 2) | ecosystem: Environmental > Aquatic > Marine > Coastal ... | reverse complement strand
TGCGGGCTCTTATTTATTGTACAGGCACCACCGGACTTGAAGGGATTATTGCTGGCATCCCAACGCTCCGCTTTATCCCAAATGGCGGTGTCGCCCTTGATATCTTGCCGCCACAGATGCAAGTAATGTCCGCATCGGCATATGAATTGGCGACAGCTTTGAAAAATTTGCCTGATCCGGGCAACCAAAATGAGACATCGCTCTTTCCGCCGCCGAACATAAAAATATGGCGAGAGCTTCTAGAAACAGAAACATCAAAAACAGGCAGCCTTATCGATGAAAAATAATTTAAAAGTTGCCTTGATTGGATGTGGTCGAATTTCCGGTCATCATTGCCGCTCGATTGCTGCTGTTGAAGGCATATCACTTGCTTCCGTGTGCGATCTTGAAATCGAGAAAGCCGAAGCATATGGCGCTGAATTTAGCGTTCCAGCATTTCGCGATTACCGGGAAATGCTTAACACTGTCGCGGATATCGATATTGCGGCTGTCGTTACCCCATCGGGAATGCACCTGGAACACACAATTGAAGTCATTGAAGATTTCGGTGTACATGCCATCGTTGAGAAACCGACTTTCATGAGACCAAGCCAGCTCAATGTTGCATTTGACCGCGCTGACAAAGCTGGAAAACGAATATTTCCTGTATTCCAAAACAGATATAACAAGGCTGTATCGCGTGTGCGGGATGCGATCAAAAATGGTGAGCTCGGAGATATCCGAACCGTATCTGTTCGCTTAAGGTGGTGTCGACCACAACGCTATTATGACCTGGCGCCATGGCGTGGCACGTTTTCCCATGATGGCGGCGCGCTCACGAATCAGACCATTCACCACGTTGATCTTTTGCGTCACCTTGGTGGCGAGGTAAACACCGTCAACGCAACGATGCGCACTCTTGGTGCAGATATTGAAGTCGAAGACACAACCGCCGCGACCTTGACCTATGCAAATGGTGCAGTTGGTGCGCTTGAATCAACAACCGCTGCGCGTCCTGATGACTATGAAGCTTCGATCTCATTCGTCTGTAGCGAAGGCCTCGCACAAATCGGTGGCGTTGCTGTAAACGAACTTCAGGTATTTACCCCTGATCCCAATGCATGTGCCGCCAACAGCGAAGATTTCAAAGCGTTCAAAGGGAATGGCGCTGTGTATGGGTTTGGCCATACAGCAATGTACCGCGATATCGTTGCCGATCTTCAGGGTGGCACGCCCTACCCCGTTGATCGGGAGGATTGTTTAAATACACTCAAACTCCTTCACGCATTTTATCGCTCTGATGAGGCAGGCAATTGGGTCAACGTCGATAGCGACGATGAATCAACGCGCCTCGGGACCGCCAATGAAGAAATTTCCAATCTCTACCGGACGCCACAGAATTGACTGAACCACTTAAAATTGGCATTGCCGGATTTGGAATTGTCGGCAAGCGGCGCCGCGACATTATTGATGTGCGGGACGATATGCAGGTCGTTGCTGTTTGTGATCAAACGCTTGATGGTCGCGGCACTTTCGAAGATGGCGTGCGGTATTATGATGTCTATACGGACCTTCTGGGCGAGTCGCTCGATATCTTATTCGTTGCTTTATCAAATGATGTTGCCGCAACGGTCACGATCGCGGGCTTAGAGCACGGACTTCACGTTTTCTGCGAAAAACCGCCAGGTCGCGACGTTTCTGATATAAAGGCCGTCGCTGAATGCTACCAAAATCATCAAGACCGAGTACTAAAGTACGGCTTTAATCATCGCTATCATGATTCAGTTCAAGATGCGCTTGCGATCATTCGCTCGGGAGAATTGGGCAATATCATTAATCTTCGTGGTGTATATGGAAAATCCCAGCTCATTACTTTCGACCAAACGTCATGGCGTACCGAGCGCGCCCTTGCCGGTGGCGGAGTCCTAATCGATCAGGGCATCCATATGGTTGATTTACTGCGTCTTTTCTCTGGTGAATTTACCCACGTTCATAGTTTTGTCGAAAACAGCGTTTGGGGTCACGATGTTGAAGACAATGCATACGCATTGATGCGGACGGCCGATGGAAAGGTCGCCATGTTGCATTCTTCGGCGTCTTCATGGCGACATCGATTCCACCTAGATATCACATTGAGCAATGGCTCTTTGGTCTTATCCGGTATCCTCTCCGGATCAAAAAGTTATGGCGAAGAAACCCTGACCGTTATTCGTCGCGGCAAAGACAATATGGGGGTTCCGCAGGAGGAGACGACGCGCTATAACACCGATCCATCGTGGGCGCTTGAAGTCGCTGAGTTTGCAGATGCGATCCACAAGAATGTGCCAATAAGCAATGGCTCAGTCGAAGATGCGTTGAAAACCATGCAATTGGTGTATCGCATCTATTGTGCTGATACGACATGGACAGATAAATGGGCCCTTGGGGCCGAGGACGTATAATGGCTGTGCGCCAAACAGACAGGGCCTTCGGGTACACATTTGCGGTTGTCTTCACCATCATTGGTGCCGTCATTTGGTGGATAACGGAAACTGCCAGCTTATGGCCGTTTATCGTCGCGGGCTGTTTTGCTGGAACAGCGCTTGTGGTTCCAGGCTTATTGCTGCCCCTCAATCGATTTTGGACCTTATTTGGTGGCAAATTTGGTGCCATAAATAACACGTTGATCCTGGCCTTATTTTACATATTGTTTGTCGTGCCTTTCGGCCTTGTCATGCATATTTTTGGCCGCGATCCATTGAAGCGGAAAACGAAAGCAAACGAAGAAACTTACTGGTCAACGCCGCCTCGCCAGCTCGACCAGACAACATTTAAAGATATGTATTGAACGTGGGCATTGAATGATTTCCTTAATTAAAGAGCTTTTCCGTTTCATGCGGGCCTATAAGAAATTCTGGATGGCACCATTGATCCTTGGATTGCTTGCGCTTGGTATTCTATTGGTGGCTGCACAAAGTTCGGCCATTACACCATTCATTTACGCGATCTTCTAAGCGATGATTATTCTCGGCCTTTCCGCTTTTTATCACGACAGTGCTGCCGCCATCATTCGGGACGGCGAGATCATCGCTGCTGCCCAGGAAGAGCGGTTCACACGTAAAAAGAATGATGCCGACTTTCCAATTAACGCGGCAAAGTTTTGTCTCGACGCCGCCAACGTTAATTTTGACGAGATTGACTACATCGCCTTTTACGATAAACCCCTGCTAACCTTTGATCGCTTGCTCGAGACCTACCTGACCTATGCGCCAAAGGGCTTTAAATCGTTCGCAAAAGCGATCCCGGTCTGGGTCAAAGAAAAGCTCTTACAAAAAAAACTGATTATCGATGGTCTAAACGGTCTGGGCCGCGGAATCATCACCGAAGACGATATATTGTTTGGGTACCATCATCACTCTCATGCGGCGGCTGCCTATTATCCGTCTCCGTTTGATCATGCTGCGATCGTCATTATGGATGGCGTTGGCGAATGGGCGACAACGTCCATTGGTGTTGGTGAAGGTCGCGATATCCGCCTTGAGCGCGAAGTAAGGTTTCCGCATTCGCTCGGCATGCTTTATTCGGCGTTCACATTTTATCTCGGCTTCAAAGTAAACGATGGCGAATACAAAGTGATGGGCCTGGCACCCTACGGCGAGCCGAAATATGCCGATATCATTCGTGAACAACTTCTCGACACAAAACCCGACGGGTCATTTCGCCTAAAAATGGATTACTTTAATTATACCACCGGGCTGACAATGACGAACGAGAAGTTCGCGGACTTGTTTGGGCAGCCGCGCCGGGAAACCGCTGATCCATTGACACAATTCCATATGGATATCGCACGCTCTGTTCAGGTGGTTGTGGAAGACCTGGTGTTGGGCGTTTGTCACGAAGCGCATCGACTGACAGGTGCGAAAAACCTTTGCCTCGCTGGAGGCGTTGCCCTGAACTGCGTTGCAAACGGCCGCATCCTCAGGGAAGGCCCGTTTGATCATATCTGGATACAGCCTGCATCTGGAGATGCGGGCTCCGCACTCGGCGTTGCCTTGGCCGTTGAGAATACAATGAGTGAAGGCACAGCCCGCACGCCGACACGCGTGAATGGGCAAGACACGATGCAGGGCAGTTATCTGGGTCCCGATTATACCGAAGATCAAATTCGAGTTGCGCTGGACGCCGCGGGCGCCACCTACACCTTGGTTGATGACGCCCGCTTGTTTGAGGATGTCGCAGATACCCTCGCCAAAGACCAGGTTGTTGGCTGGTTCCAGGGTAAGATGGAGTTTGGCCCACGCGCGCTTGGCAATCGTTCTATTCTTGGCAACCCTGCGTCTTCAGCAATGCAGAAAACGCTTAATTTAAAAATTAAATATCGCGAGAGCTTCCGGCCTTTTGCGCCGGCTGTGCTGCGCGAAGATGTTGCCGAACATTTTGAGTTAGACGGTGACAGCCCTTATATGCTGATCGTCGCTCCCGTTCGTGAGAACCATCACACCCCACTCAATGCGGATGATAAAAACCGCAGCGGCCTTGATCGTCTGGACGTTGTCCGCTCGACACTTCCCGCAATTACGCACGTCGATTACTCCGCACGCATCCAAACTGTGACGCCGGAAATCAATCAACGATTCTATGATCTTATTCAAGCATTCAAGAAACGAACCGGGACCGGGATGCTGGTGAACACAAGTTTCAACGTCCGCGACGAGCCCGTCGTATGCTCTCCGCTCGATGCGTATCGGTGCTTTATGGCAACCGAGATGGATATGCTTGCTATTGGAAACTTCATTTTGAAGAAGCCAGATCAATGACCACAACTGCTTTCATGCCCCTGTTTTCTGATCGCGTTTTGGCGAACCTCAAAGCGCCCGGTGCATCCAATGATTCGAATTTGGTTGTTGAGGGCGACACCATACGATGCGATGAAACAGGTGAAACATTTCCTGTCATCAATGGCATTCCGTCACTCTTCGCGCCGAGCCCGGGTGAGGGCATCGAAGTGACCGAACGCGTACGGTCTTTCTATGAAGAGAATCCATTTCCAAGCTATGAAGGCTTGGAGGAGTTTGGCGAGTTGGTCAGTAAAGGTCACGCCAATCCGTTTTCAAAATCGCTCCTGGATGCCATCGGATATAATAAAACGATCCTTGAGTGTGGGTGTGGCACAGGTCAGCTATCGCATTATCTCCAACTCAATAATAACGCTGTGCTCGGGATTGATATGTCGCTTGCCAGCCTCGGCCTTGCCATTCAGCACAAGCAGCGAAACGATTTGAAACGTGTGTCTTTTGCACAGATGAATATCTTTAACCTCGCCATCAAAGAAAATAGCTTCGATGTGGTGATTTCTCATGGTGTCCTGCATCACACGTTCGATGCCCGGCGCGCATTCGGACAAATCGTCCGTATGCTCAAGCCTGGCGGCATTGTTCTGGTTGGCCTTTATAACCGTCCTGCGCGCTTGCCCACCTTGATCCGCTCTAAATTGATTGGCTTGTTTGGCCCAAACATCGATTTCGTTGTACGCAATCGAATTCGCGATAAGAAGAAAGCGGAAATCTGGATTGCCGATCAATATTATAACCCGCACGAGACATGGCACTCGATCGATGAAGTCATGGAATGGTTCAATGAAAATAAAATTTCATATTTAAACTGTTCTCCCGCGATCCTCGGCACAGACGGTGAAGAGGCCCCTGATATGTTTGCGGAAACGTCTCCTGGCACACGCTATCAACGTGAAATTACTCAGTTGTCCTGGCTAGGCACGATTGCCCGTGAAGGCGCATTGTTTGATGTCATCGGCAAGAAAAAGGCCGCCAATGTCTGACGTTAAAGTATCCCTAAAAGGACGTATTATCGCGCTACTTCTTGGCTGTGTCTTCCTTGTCGCTATTTCAGAGATTGTTGTACGAAGTGTTTACCCATCCTGGAGCGAGTTTTATGCAGGCCAATATATGGTCACCGAAGCTGTGCTTGATCATGGCATCGTCGCCGTTGGTAAAGCTGGTTTCGATGGGCATTTTGCACAAAACAACGGGGACTTTCGTGCGCATATAAAGATCAACGACTTTGGACTACGCAATCAAGAGCCCGTCGATACCGCAAATCAACGTGTCTGGATCCTTGGTGACTCCATGGCTTTTGGTTGGGGCGTTGAAGTAAATGAAATGTACTCATCCGTAATCGGCGAGCTCATTGAAACACCAACCTATAATGTTGCCAGCCCTGGAACCAATGTCTGCGGCTATCAAGCGCTCGCGGCACGCATGCCGGACACGGTAAAACCTGCTGCAATTGTTGTCGGCCTGATTATTGAAAATGATCTGGTGAATTACGATTGTCTCGCAACGGCAAAAGCAACCGCGACGGCAGATCGGGTGAATGCCAAAAGCGCTTTTAACGTGGCCACCATTAAACAAATGCTGACCGAACATTCTGCGCTATATAACTTTTTCGCCGTTAGCCTGAAACGCGTCAACATAATGCGTGAAGCTTTGATCTGGCTGGGGGCGGTCGAGAAGAGTCACGCCTATCACAATCCACTAGAAGGCAAAGATGTAGACCAGATCGCAACAGCAACAGCCCATGAGCTGAACCGCCTTCGAAGCATGTTTGATGCAGGCACAAAATTCGTTGTGCTGATCGCCCCTGCAAGATTTGAAATTGCAAACGCCGATAAAGCGTATGCAAACGCACGCATTAAGATCAAGGATGCGCTCACCAAATTGGATATTCCGTTTGTTGACCCCTTGGCACGGTTCCAGGAGTTAAGATTCGAAGCGACCCATTTCATTCATGATGGACATTGGTCGGCAACTGGCCATCGTCTGGCCGCTGAAGAGACGGCAACATGGCTTCGAGCACACCTTACCCAATAAATATTTAAATGGAAAAATAGATGAAGACGATTGGCATTGTTCCCGCACGCATGGCTGCAAGCCGCTTCCCCGGAAAGCCATTACATCCAATCGCCGGACGCGCAATGCTCGAGCATTGTTATCTCCGCGCGAAGATGTATGCGAATTGGGATGTACTCGCCGTTGCAACGTGTGACGAAGAAATTCGCGCCTTTTGTGAGGAACATGGCTTTCCTGTCATCATGACCGCTGACACTCATACTCGCGCACTCGACCGCGTTGCAGAAGCCGCGACGAAATGCGGTGTCGATGTGGCTGAAAATGATATCGTTATTTGTGTTCAGGGTGATGAGCCATTGCTTGGACCTGACGTCATTGAAGCCGTTATGGCACCGTTCGATGATAATTCTGTCGATGGCACGATGTTGGCGGTTCCCATCCATGATGAAGAAACCTTCAATAATCCAGACATGGTTAAGCTTGTCCATGACCTCAAAGGGAATGTTTTGTATACATCACGAAGCCCAATTCCATATATGAAAACGTTCAGCAAAGATGCCGGAGCAAAACGTGTTGGGGGTGTTTTCGGGTTTCGCTGGCATTTCCTCAAGTGGTTTACCGAGCAGCCTGAATCTCCTTTGGAGCAAGCTGAAGCCTGCGACTCAAATCGCATATGTGATAATGGGTTTTTTCAGCGCATCGCGCCGATGACGTTCAGGCCTTATCAATCTGTCGATGCGCCCGAAGATGTTGCCCGTGTTGAGGCCGCCTTGAACGATGATCCACTCTGGGGAAAATACTAATGATCGACGCTATTTTGTTCGACCTGGACGGCACTCTTATTGACAGCGCGCCAGGCGTTGCCTGGTCACTGAACAAGGCGCTCGCAGAAGAAGGCCGAGCCGCTCTAAGTGTTGACCGCATTAAAGATTTAGTCGGCAAGGGCGCCGTAAATCTTGTTGCTGATGCGCTTAAAGATACCGGTGGAATGGAAAGTGATGCGCAACGCGATAAAGTCAAAGACGCCTTTTTGCAGATTTATAGCGAGAACCCGGTTCAGGATACTATCATCTTTCCAGGCGTCATGGACGTCTTGGACGAGCTTCACGCCAAAGAAATACCCATTGCACTTTGCACCAATAAACCCAGAAAAACGACAATCCCGGTCTTGGATATATTTGGCATGACAAAGTATTTTCCGATCATTGTCTGTGGTGACGACGTCCCCAACAGCAAACCTGACGGTCGGCATTTACTTGATACATTGGCCGCCATGGATATGTTCGACGCCACGGCAATAATGGTTGGCGATAGCGAAAACGATATTCTGGCAGCATACGATGCCAAGATGGCGTCTATTTGCGTTAGCTTTGGCTACTGCCATATGCCTTACGATGAGTTGAAACCAACCATCTTGATCAATCATTTTTCTGAATTTCCTGCCGCCCTCGCAACACTTCATGAGCAAGCATTCGCAGATAAATGACCAAAGTTACTGTTTTATCTCGATCTTTTTCACGCCATCCTGTTCTTCGAGCTGAATTGCTAGCACGCTATCCAGATGCATCGTTCAATGACGCTGGTGTGAGCTTAAGCGGCGAAGAACTTATCAAAGCGCTGCGCGGTCATCAAAAAGCGATCATTGCCCTCGAGCCAATATCTGCCGACGTGTTAGACGCCGTGCCTGAGCTCCGTGTCATTGCAAAATATGGCGTAGGGTTTGATAAGATCGACCTCGCTGCACTGATTACGCGCGATGTTTCTTTGGGCTGGGCGGGTGGTGTTAACCGTCGGTCTGTGGCTGAGCTTGTCATTGGCTTTGCCATTTCTATGTTACGCAAACTACCTGAGGCGAATGATGCTGTCTGCAATGATAATTGGCACCAGGTCGTTGGGCGCCAACTTTCAGATTGCACCATTGGCATAATTGGATGCGGCCATGTTGGCCAAGATTTAGGTCGAATCTTGCGCGCAGGGTTTGATTGCAGAGTCCTTGCTCATGATATCCAGGATCATCCTACATATTACACAGAGACCGGCGTTATGCCTTCGTCACTTGATGCGCTGTTGCGCGAAGCTGACGTGATTTCTGTTCACCTTCCCCATGATACATCGACAGCAAATATTCTGGACGCCACACACCTTAGTATGATTAAGGCCTCTGCGATCCTAATCAATACAGCGCGTGGCGGTCTTGTGGACGAAATGGCGATAAAGAAAATGTTAAAAGCTGGTACACTCGCTGGAGCAGCATTCGATGTGTTCGCATGCGAGCCTCCTGAAGATCAGGAATTACTCGATCTGCCAAACTTTTTTGCAACACCTCACGTTGGGGGAAGCACGCAGGAATCCATTCTTGCAATGGGACGAGCCGCTATTGATGGCTTAGATGATTATCGTGTCCCTAAGAAAGGCATTTTTCCACCAGGCCTTTAATAAACCATTGGCAAGAAAAGCTTTTTAGCTTTTTTAGCTTTTTGGCTTATTCGCCGTTATAAACCATGACCACCCTATATGTCGGCCGAGCCAGTATTCAAGCGGAGATTGATACGGCCAAGGCTCACCATAGACCAACACACCGCCCGGATGCGTCCCATATTTTTTAATCTGATACTTTCGATAGAGTTTTCCAATTTTTGGAATTAGATAAAAATAGAACTCAGCTTTGCGAAAATTTGGATCTTCAAATCTTGCAAACAACTTGCGTAATCCGGCCGCCGTATAGCATCGCGTAATCGGGTTTTGAACCGTCTGCTGATCGCGCCCACCCCATTCGGTCGCCTTGCCCAGCCAGTTCTTATCGCCAAACGCACGCCCCATTATCAACCCAATACAGAGATACATATTGATCCAATAATGCCACGAGTTTTTACAATAGAGCATAATCACGGCACGGCCGCCGGGCTTCAGTACGCGCCACACTTCGGCAATCGAGGCTTCGGTATCCGGGGTGTGATGCAGAACGCCGTTCGAATACACGATATCGAATGTGCTATCCGCAAACGGAAGATCTTCCGCATCACCCTGGAGGGCACCACAACCAGCTGCCATATCGCCCATCAAGTTGTATTTTGCCTGGGTCGCACGCGCCCGCTCCACTGTGATATCGATACTCGTCACATTGGCACCATGTTTCGCAAACAACGCCGAATGGCCACCTGCGCCGGGCCCAATTTCCAAAACTGCCTTTCCCGACAATTCACCCAATGGCATATCGGCCACCGCCATATGTCTACGCAGACGAAACATGTCTTCCAGATCATCCAGCGCTTTCAACAAATCTTCACGACTAATGGCGCTATCGACGTGATCGTAAAGCGACTTATAGAGAGAACCCCAAAAGGCTCGAACATCCGATTTTGTGTCGACCGCTTCGGTCATAAATTAGCCTCCGAGATTAAGGCATAGATAAAGGATGATTTCCCATCTCAAAAGGAAAATCGGACAGGTCGCTT
>Ga0180120_10002034_pt1 | contig 10280 bp, 16 predicted proteins | sample CPBDNA_3_FD_129677 | JGI IMG/M metagenome (GOLD analysis project Ga0180120, IMG submission 129677) | Freshwater to marine salinity gradient microbial communities from Chesapeake Bay, USA - CPBay_Spr_31_0.2_DNA (version 2) (version 2) | ecosystem: Environmental > Aquatic > Marine > Coastal ... | reverse complement strand
TGATAACATTACTAAACGGTGAGCATTGGGGTAAAGAAGAAATAATAACACAAATGTATGATGATGACTTTTACTATAATTTTTTAGGTAAAAATGCATTAAGTTCTTCATCACTTAAAACACTTCTTAAAAGTCCAAAAACATATAGAAACATATTAAACTATGGTGATCCTAATTCAGATAGTCCAGCACTTGCAGCAGGTAAGTTAGTACATTGGATGGTACTTGAAAGCCATAAAATAGATAAGTTACACTTTGTAGATGTTACCACAAAGAACACTAAAGTATATAAAGAAGCAAAAGCAAAGTATGGTGAGGTGTTTCTTACAAAAGAAAGAAGTGCAGCAGAAAGATTAACAGATGCAGTATTAAGAAATGAAGCAGCACTTAAACTATTAAACAATAGTGAATTTGAAGTACCTGAAATACAAATGATAGAAGGGTTAGCATTTCGTGGTAAAGCAGATATTATACAAGGTGATACAATTATTGACTTGAAAACAACACAAGACCTAAATTCTTTTAAGTACTCGTGTGATAAATATTCTTATGAATTACAAGCTTGGTTGTACCTTAAACTATTTGATAAGAAAAAGTTTACGTTTTTGGTAATAGATAAAGCAAGAACTGATATAGGTATATTTGAAACTACAGATGAGTTTTTAGCAAGAGGCGAAAACAAATTTAAACAAGCAGTAGATAATTACAAATACTTCTTTGAACAAGATAATGATTTAGACCAGTATGTAATGAGGGGTATATTATAAAATAGCGGAAGCCGAAAAGCTAATAGAGTAGGCAAACAAAACACAAGAACAATGAAAACAAGAAAAACAATTTACACAAAAAAAGATTTTGAAAATGTTATTATACCATCGTGGCAAAGGTGGACTAATGAAAAGAATGTTAAAGATTTAGCAGAAGCGGTTTTAGAATGTGGTCAATTAAGAGATATTTTAGTTTGTATTACAGAAGAAAAGACAAAGATACTTACCGATGGTAAACACCTAAAATTATCTATATTTGATAAACTAAAATGGACAAAAGCAAATGTTTTAGAAGTATTTGTAAAAGATGAAGAGGAAGCAAGACAAACATTTATATCTTTTAACACAAGGGGTAGAACTTTAAAGAACATAGATTACGTAGTAAGTTATGCAGGAAGTGGGAACTTGGAATATAAAAAATTTCTAACACAGGTAATGAAAAGTCCTAATAACTTAAAACAAGCGGAAGGGGTACACGGTAAACTTTTTACTATTCCTGCTTTAATACAAATATTTTTAGGTGATGGAGAGAAAGTTAAAAAAGGAAAATCTAAATTACCTAAAAACTTTGAAAGACTTGTTGAGATAGTAGAATATCTTGGTGAAAACTATTTGTGTAATGGTCAGATATTAGCACATACTAAAAATAACGGTAATAAAATGAGATTAAATGGAGGTAGTATTATATCTGTATTTGATAGGATTAAGAAAAATAAAAACATTCTATCATTAACAAATAATGACATTAAAAAAATGCTTATAAACTTTACTCTTTATCATTTTAACAGTATGGACTTTCCATCATTTAATAAAGATGTTGTTGCTGATTCATTTAAAGAATATGAAAATGAAAAGTTACATTTATAGCGAACAGAGTAGTTTATGGGGAGATCCTGAATTATTTGGCTTCGGTAGTAGTGATTTCTACATAAAAGAAATAGATAGAAAACTTGCAAATAAAATTATTGTAGAAAACCATTATAGTAAAAAGTTTTACAATGCTACCTACATACATTTAGGTCTATTTGTGGATAAAGATATACAGGGTGTTTTACAATATGGGTATGCAATGAATCCTGCATCTTGTGGAAGTGTGGTTAAAGGAACTAAACAAAATGAATATCTTGAATTAAATAGGATGTGGATAGCTGATAATGTAGGACAATATCCTGAAAGTAGGTCTATAAGCTATTCTTTAAAATACATAAGAAGAAAGTTTCCAAAGATAAAATGGATTCAATCGTTTGCGGATGAAAGATGTGGGGGTTTTGGTATAGTTTATCAAGCGTGTTCTTTTGGATACTACGGAGAACATAAGAGCGTATTTTGGCAATTAGACAATCAAGTATATCACAATAGTTTAATGACAAGAAATCCTAAATTAAGTAAATCCGCACGAATGTTACAAGAAAACAAAGACAAAGCAAAGTCATATTTTTTAAGACAATTTAGATATATAAAGTTCTTAGACCAAAGAGAAAAAAAGAAATGCTTACTAAAAGAACAACCATACCCTAAACATTATAGTGAATAAAGATATAATAGAAGAATTTTACTTACTTGCTTTAGTAGATATAGTAAATGGTAAAGATATTAACGAACTTGAAGAAACTATAAAACTATACGAAGAAGATGAACAGTATGAAGCGTGTGCAGGAATAAAAAAAGCAATACACGAATCAGGATATTTAACAATTAAAGAAATAATACAAAGAAATAAACTATAAAAATAAACTATGAGCATAAATTTAATAAAAGAAGTAATAGAACAACACTTTGATATAGACATTAAAAAAAATACAAGGAAACGTCAATATGTAGAAGCACGTGGAATATACTTTTACCTTACAAGACAATACACAAGAATGTCGTTATCAGCAATAGGTAAAACAATGGGCAGAGACCATTCAACAGTTCTTTACTTTGTTAGGCAAGTACCTGACTGGTTAAGTTTTGATTTACAACTAAAAAAAGATTACGATACAATAAACGAAAGAATACAAGATGCAATACACGCTAACCCTGATGAATTTAAAACAGCAGTTACAATAGAAGGTTTCTATGAAACACAATACAAACGTTTAAAGGAGTTAACAAAACAAATTAATCAGGATCAATTAGTATTAGATGACAATAACTAACGAAGATAATATGCAGCTTATGTCAAGGTATAAAGATAACTACTTTGATTTAGCTATTGTTGATCCTCCTTATGGGATCGGAAACTGGGTACAACAAACAGGAAATAAAAGAGGCAAAAAGGTTAATTGGAATGATAGCACACCTAATAAACAATATTTTAAAAAATTAGAAAGAGTAAGTAAAGAGCAAATTATTTGGGGTGCTAATTATTATAATTGTTTTAATAATAAAGGTGGAGCAATAATATGGGATAAAAAAAACCCAAATCCAAAATTCAGTAAATGTGAAATCGCAAGTTATAGCAGATTAAAAAGAGTTGATTATGTATGTATTAAACACTTTGGATATGTTTCTAGTGATAATTATAATATTCACCCTTGTCAAAAGCCTATAAAACTATATGAGTGGTTACTTATGAACTACGCTAAAGAAGGTGATAAAATATTAGATACACATTTAGGTTCTGGAAGTATTGCTATAGCTTGTCATAATTTAGGATATGATTTAACAGCTTGTGAATTAGATAAAGAATACTACGATGCAGCTATAAAAAGAATAGAACAACACAAGCAACAAATAAGAATGTTTTAACAATAAGTTAAAAAAAGTATTGTATAATTGATTAAACAAGTTTTTTCAAGTATGGCACACGGTGGAAAAAGAGATGGAGCAGGTAGACCATCTAAAGCAGATGAGGTTAATCTAATAGAGAAATTAAGTCCGTTAGAAGATGCAGCATTCCAAGCATTAAAAGCAGGTGTAGAAAGTGGTGATTTTAAATTTGTACAACTGTACTATAACTATTATGCTGGTAAACCAAGAGAAACAAGAGACATTACCATTAACGAAGATTTACCGATATTTTTAGATTAGCGACAACCAAAACGTTACTTTAAATAATTAATGCAAGTACAAACAACACAAGCACTAAATAAGCTACGTAAACTTGATAAGAGGGTACGCATTGTAAGAGGTGGTACATCAGCAGGTAAAACTATTTGCATCCTGCTTATACTGATTGATTATGCCATTAAAAACGAAGGCAAAGAAATAAGCGTAGTATCTGAATCAATACCACACTTACGTAGAGGTGCTTTTAAGGACTTCTGCCAACTGTTAAAAGGTTTAAATAGGTATAAGGATATACAGCTTAATAAAAGTATCTTAAAATACACATTTACAAATGGCAGTTATATAGAGTTTTTTAGTACAGATCAACCTGACAAACTACGTGGAGCAAGAAGAACTGATTTATACATTAACGAGTGCAACAATGTACCCTTTGATGCTTACAACCAATTAGCAGTAAGAACAAGTGGAAACGTTTGGTTAGACTATAACCCTTCTAATATCTTTTGGGTAGATAAAGAATTAGTAGGCAAAGAAGATGTTGATTACATAACACTAACCTACAAGGATAACGAAGTACTACCTGTAAGCATTGTTAAAGAAATAGAGAAAGCAAGAGATAAAGGCAAAACCTCAACGTATTGGTCAAATTGGTGGAGGGTGTACGGACTTGGTGAAACAGGTTCTTTAGAAGGTGTATGTATTCCTGATTGGAAAGAAATAGATAACATACCACAAGAAGCACGTTTGTTAGCACACGGTGTTGATTTTGGTTATACTGATCCTACAGTTATTGTATCTCTATATAAATGGAATGATGCTTACATAGCAGATGAGGTATTTTACAAATCAAATACAGTATTAAGGGATTTATCTATGTTCTTACGACAAAATAATATAACAGAAAACTTAATTGCAGATTCAGCAGAACCAAAGAGTATTGAAACTTTGCGTAGGGATGGGCATAATATATATCCGTGTACAAAAGGTAGAGATAGTGTAAACTTTGGTATAAACCTAATAAACCAAAATGAAATATACATTACATCAAGAAGCAGGAACTTAAAAAGAGAACTACAAGGTTACATATGGGCAAAGGATAAAGATGGTAATACCTTAAATAAACCATCAGGTGAACATCCAGATTGCATAGATAGTTTGAGGTACGTATTAACAGACCAATTAGAAAACCCTAACAAAGGCGAATACTACATATATTAAAATAAATTGTTTATTATTTGTTAATTAAATAAATAGTTGTATATTTACAAAGTAAAACAAAGTTTAATTAAAATTATATCAAATGAAAAATTTAGAAGTAGGTCAAAAAATTCAATTTAAGAAAAAAACAGGTTATTTTACCAATCAAGTTTACACAAGAAAAATTCATAGTGTATATAAAAAGCCTTTATTTAATCACGTAAAAAACGATTGGGATGGATTTGAATACCGATACAATACTCGTGGACATAATGGTGGTTATGGTTGTAATGGTTTTTCAGTTGAAGAGAACGAAATTATAAAAACATTCTAATAAAAAAAACAAGGGAGCAGAAATGCTCCTTTTAATCTAAAACAAAACAAAATGAAAAAGTACAAAGACAGGTCAACATCTACAAGATTATTATCAAACGCTGAAAGAACATCTTACAAATTAATTATAAAGTTTGGAGATAATATTAGAGAAAAAATATTTGAAGGAAAAGATGCTTATAAAAGAGCAGTATTATTCCAAGATGGTGTTACAGAAATGATGCAATCAATTAGATAAAAACACAGGGGGTAGCAATACCCCTTTTTTATTAACCAATAATTATATTATGGAAAACAAAGTAGAGTATATAATGATTAAAGAATTAACTAAAAAAGAAAACAGAAAGAACGTTAGAAGGATTATAGCACAAGCAGCAGGTTTTGTTATTTTAGCTTGGGTATCAATGTATATGTTCTTATATTTCATCTTATGGGCAAACGATATAACAGATAAAATAGTTGAAACTTTTTAAGATGCAAGAAGCGTGTTGGTACGAAAATATATACATAGTACAACGACCATCTAAACGTGGTGCTAAATCGGATGTTTATTTAGATATAGACTATAAAGGTCAAATACTAAAAGGCAAGAAGCTGTACAAACAAAACAGCATACATCTGGAAAAAACAATAGAAGAAGCATACAGGTATTCGTATAAAAGGTTTATATTGAAGCAATAACTTTTCATTTGGTTTGGGTTGAGAATTAGGTAGCAGAAATGTTACCTTTTTCTTTTTATACAAAACACCAATTAATTTATTGTATTAATATGAAAGTTGAAATAAACGTACCTGATTCACTTAAAGAAATAACTTTAGATCAATACCAAAGATTTGAAAAGTTAAATACAGAAGAAAATAAAGAATCTACATTTTTACTACAAAAGATGGTAGAGATATTTTGCAGCCTTAACTTAAAGGATGTTGCAAACATAAAATACAAATCAGTACAAGAGATAGTAGTACACCTCAACAAGATATTTGATAAGAAGCATAGTTTAGTACCTACGTTTACTTTAGGCAATGTAGAGTATGGATTTATACCTGTACTTGATGATATGTCTTTAGGTGAGTTTATTGATCTGGATGAGAACTTGGGCAATTGGGATAATATGCACAAAGCAATGAGCGTGTTATACAGACCAATTAAATTTAAGAAAGGTAACAAGTACAATATAGAAGAATACAAAGGTATGAACGACAACCTAAAGTATATGCCTTTAGATATTGTGTTTGGTTCTATGGTTTTTTTTTATCATTTAAGCAACGAGTTAACGCAAACTATCCTGAACTATTTACAGAAGGAGTTACCCAAGAACTTGACTATTCAACAGAGGGAACGTTTGGGACAAAGTGGGGCTGGTATCAGTCAGTCTATGGTATTGCTAAAGGAGATGCTACCAAGTTTGACGAGGTTACCCAGCTTAATGTCCACCAATGTTTAATGTATTTGTCATTTGAAAAAGATAAAGTAGAATTAGAAAAGAAGTTAATTAAAAAACGATGAAAGGTTTTTACAACGTAACGGAACAATTAAAAACAGCACTTGCAGCAGAACCATTTGTTAACACGGTTACATTTGGTAGTTTAGATGATGTAGATTTAAACAAGCAAACTATATTCCCATTAAGCCATATAATTGTAAACAACACAACTGTAGGAACTAAAACATTAACGTTTAACATTTCTATATTATCAATGGATATTGTAGATATAAGCAAAGCAGAAACAACTGACATATTTGTAGGAAACGATAACGAACAAGATGTACTAAATACACAATTAGGATTACTAACAAGAATAATAAACATCTTACAACGTGGTGATCTATATACTAACCTCTACCAAGTACAGGGTGATGTAAGTTGTGAACCATTTGTAGATAGGTTTGAAAACAAGTTAGCAGGGTGGTCAGCAACCTTTGACGTATTAGTACAAAACGATATGACAATATGCAGTTAGAAAACATAAATAAAGAACTTAATAAGTTTGGTAAGTTTGTAGTACAACAAGCAAGAACAAGATTATCTAAAAACAAATCAAAAAAAGGTAAGGGTACAACCTCATCAGATGGTCAACTATATAAAAGCCTTGCTTATTTTTTAGATAACAAAAAAAACACCTTATCTTTTGAAATGGAAGATTACGGTATGTACCAAGATCGTGGTGTTAGTGGAACAGAAAACAAATACGATACACCATTTTCATATACAAACAAAATGCCCCCAATTAAACCGTTAGCACAATGGGCAAAAAGCAAAAACATAAGGTTAAGAGATAAAGAAGGTAAGTTTAAAAAAGGCAACTATAATACAATAGGGTTTTTAATAGCAAGAAGTATATACAGAAAAGGATTAAAACCAAGTTTGTTCTTTACTAAACCATTTGAACAAGCATTTAAAAAATTACCTGATGATTTAGCATTTGCTTTTGGTGAAGACATAAACAATTTATTTAGAAAATAATGAGTACAAAAATAAACGTTAGAAGTCCATTTTATTTACACCTTGTAGAACCAAGTCCTCCATTACCAAACTTTGATTGTACGGTAGCAGGGTTAGTAGGTTTTGCAGTAGATAATCAAGGTATTATTACTTTGCCAAGTCCAGCAGTTGGGGTTATAGATTCTATATCGAGTGATGATGGTGATTTTGCAAATAACAAATTCCCAGCAGAAGGTACTGATACATCAAGAACCATTAAAATTAAACTGCTTATACCTACAGGTTATGCAAATACAAGTGATATATTTTTTGAATGCCCTGTTACTGCAACACAAGCAGGTACAACAAGTTCTGTAGTACAGCCTACTGTATGTACAACAACAGTAACAACATCAGGTTCTATTGGTGGGCAAAGTTTAAGTGTAGGTGGTTCAAGTGTAGATATTGATTTAGCAGGATTCTTTACAGGTGAAACAACATACGATGCTTCTAACCTAAACCCTACATTAGTAACAGCAGCATTAAGTGGTAGTGTATTAACATTATCACCAAACGTTATAGCAGGATCAACAACAGTTTATGGTATTGGTAGGGATAATAGCTACCCAGCAACTTGTGAAGCAACACAAAGCATAGCTGTTACAGTTACAGATAGTACTACTGCATTTAGTTGTACTGCACCTACAAACCCAGCTTTACAAGGTGGAGGTATTAGTCAAGCAGGTGTAATAACAAACCCATCAACAATAGGTACGATAACAAAAATAATGGCTACATCTGGTGGAGGTGCAATAACAAGTGTAGCAGCAAATTCAGGTACAAACGCACAAAACGTTACATTGTTTTTTAATATTACAGTACCATCAGGTTATTCTAACGCAAGTGCTACGGTAGAATGTTCTGCAACCTTTTCACAACCTGGTACAGCAGCACCTACATTTACTTGTTCATTAGCTAATTTAACAGGTCAAGCAATAGCAAGAAATGGTGCTATATTTTTAGGTACAGCATCATTAGGTACGGTTAAAAGTTTTACAGCACCTACAACACCTTTTACAGATGTAGCAACTGATACTTCAAGAACTGTTGTATATCAAATAGAAATACCATCAGGATATGCAAATGCAGGATCAACAATAGATTGTAGTGTAACAATGACACAACCAGCAACGGTAAGTATATGTGGTACAAATCAATTTTATTTAAGTTCTGCTAAATCAACACAAGAAGGTCATTGTGATGCAACTTATGGAACACCTAAATTAATAACCTCAACAGCAGCAAGTTTAGGAGCATTACTAAATAGCCAAGTTTGTCAAGGTGATGTAGCTTTTGATGGTAAAGGTTTATACTACGGTGTATTTACTGCATTTGTTGTTAGTTCGGTTGGTGCAGGTGTTGGTAGTTATTATGTTATAAAAATAGAAAGTACAGGAATAGTAAGTGAATTAGCAATAGTTTCTTGTGATACAACAGGAGGTGGTGTTGGTGTAATAGTATAAAATTATGAGTTTAAAAAGCGTAGTAGTAGATTTATATGTATGGGATGGTACAGAATCCGATCAACCTGTATCACCTGCATATACAATAAATAAAAGTGTTATAAGTGGACAAACAAATATAACTTTAGAAATAGCAGAACTTGTAAGAGATTATTTTACCATTACATTTAATGATGATTACAATTCTATTGCAAGATATGTTAGAACGGTTGTAAGTTCTTTTGATGATAGTGATGAACCTTTTGAAACAAACCCTATTGTAACAACTTACGTTGCATTAGATGGATATGGTTATTTTGAAGAAGGCACTAACCCTGAATTAGATAGACACGCATTGATAAGTTCAACTAATATATATTTACCAGAAGGTACAGCAGGTAAGTTGCCAATATTTGCAGAAGGTGTAGGTAAAGTTATAATAGATGGTGTAACAACACAAATAACAGATAACGGTAATACAAACCAAAAAATACAATACGTTACAATACCAGCAGATAAATCATCAATACAAGTTTTTGATACAGATGATACTACACTTAAAAAAACAATAACAATATCTAATATTTGTGAACCAAAGTACACATCATTTAAAGTAACCTTTGTAAATAAGTTTGGTGCATTCCAAGATTTGTATTTCTTTAAGAAAACAAGCGAAGTAACAAACGTAACAGATGAATTATTTAAAAAGAATATAATAACAAATACATCATCTACATATAACACTTACGAAAACCAAAGAGGTAGAATAAATGTAAACGCTCAAACTTCTTTAACAATGAATACTGGTTTTATAAAAGAAAATATGAACCAAACAATAGAAGAACTATTTTATAGTGAAAACGTTTTTATTAGATACGAAAACAAAACACTTGCAGTAATACCTAAATCTAAATCATTACAATTCAAAACAGTTTTAAATGACAAGCTAATAAATTATACAGTAAACTTTGATTTTGCCTTTGATAGAATTAATAATGTTAGATAATGCAGCAACTACAAATATTTTTTGATGGTCAACAGGTTGAACTGTTTAAGGATGAAAG
>Ga0180120_10002031_pt1 | contig 10285 bp, 9 predicted proteins | sample CPBDNA_3_FD_129677 | JGI IMG/M metagenome (GOLD analysis project Ga0180120, IMG submission 129677) | Freshwater to marine salinity gradient microbial communities from Chesapeake Bay, USA - CPBay_Spr_31_0.2_DNA (version 2) (version 2) | ecosystem: Environmental > Aquatic > Marine > Coastal ... | reverse complement strand
CAAGGACCGGGTTTAACTAATTGCGTAACTGCGTTGAGAGAAGGAGTAGTCGCCCGTCGCCCAATGATACTTTTGTGCGGCGATACTCCAGTAACGGCCTCCTTTCATCCGCAAAATATTGATCAACGTGAAGTGGTTAAGGCAACTGGCGCAGGATTTGAACAAGTTCAGGCCCCCGACACTGCATCACGTGATGTTGCAAGAGCAATTTATCGTGCGCGCATGGAAAAGCGCCCAATTGTTGTGAACATTCCTTCTGACTATATGTGGGCTGAAATCGTACATAAAAAGGTTGTTTTTTCGTTTAATGAATCGCCAACAGTAATCACTGAGGGATCGGTACACGAAGAAGCCATTGGTATGATTATTTCAGCTAAGCGGCCATTAATTTTAGCAGGAGCGGGAGCGGTTACTGCTAAAGATAAACTGATTGCTCTCGCCGAAAGGATGGAGGCGCCTCTTGCAACTACACTAAAAGGTACGGGTCTCTTTGCTGGCCACCCAAACAATATTGGTTATTTTGGCACGCTCAGTACTGCTGAAGCCTATGATGTAATGGGGGCTGCTGATTGTGTGATCGTCTTTGGTGCTTGGATGCACTTCTTCACAACGGATAAAGGAGAACTTCTTAAGGGAAAGCGTGTTATTCAGATCAATAATAATGCGTCTGACATTGGTACTTTTTACCAGCCTGATGCTGTCTTGATTGCTGATGCGGGCAAGACTGCTGAGAATATTCTCTATTGGCTAGATGAGGCAGAAGTCTCTCCATCAGGATTTTCCAAAGAATTACCATCTCATGATATCTCAAAGTATCCAAAAGGTGATCCAAAAAACTCTGTTGATGGCTTTATAAACTTTGAATACGCTTTGGATCGATTGAACGAAACACTCCCTGAAAATCGGATTATGCTGACTGATGGAGGTCGCTATATTACCGAGGTTTGGTGTCGTGTGAATGTACCAGACCCTAACAGCTTTCACATGAGTGACAACTTTGCTGCCATTGGCCAGGGAATGCAGCAGGCAATTGGTGCTGCGTATGGTGACCCAACACGGCCTGTTGTTCTTTTTACAGGAGACGGGGGGTTCATGATGGGTGGACTGAATGAGTTTAACACTGCTGTCCGCACAAACTGTAATTTGATTGTAATTATCTGTAACGACTCTGCTTATGGGGCTGAACATATTCAAATGCTGGACCGAAAAATGGATCCCTCCCTTACAGAGTTTAACTGGCCAAGTTTTGCAGAAGTTGCGAAGTCTCTTGGTGGAGAAGGTGTTGAAGTAACTTCTCCCAAAGAATTAGAAGTCGCGATCGAAGCTATTCACGCACGAAAGGGTCCAATAATCGTAGAGCTTAAATTGGATTCAAATAACGTACCACGCATGCGTTTGTAAAAACGCGTTCTGGACCATCTTTACGCCCGATGTAAGCGTTAAGTGAATGTTTAATTCTCAAAACTACTTATTAAAATTAGTACATTAAAGACGGTAGGAACAATGAAAGGGCAGGGATCGTAGTTAATAATACCAGCCTAATGATATCTGCCACCCAAAAGGGTGTTACGCCTTTAAAGATAGTTGACACTGAAACATCTTTAACAACCCCTTTAAGAACAAATACATTTAAGCCAATTGGTGGTGTTATTAAACTGATTTCAGTTACTACCACGACTAAAATTCCAAACCAGATAAGATCAAAACCTAATTGCTGCACTAAAGGAGCGAATATGGGAACAGTTAAAAGTATCATTGACATAGACTCAAATACACAACCCAAAAGGAGATAAATTAATAGAATAATAAATATTACTGCAATTCCTGATAGCTCAAATGAGTTAATAATACCCATTAATACGTCGGGCAAACCGGCTCGGTTTAAAAAATTTGAAAACATAGAGGCACCAAAAAGTAGCGCAAATAATTTTGCTGCTAATAGTGCTGCCTCTCGGCCCACTTCCATCAGAATTTTGCTGCTCAAGGCGCCCTTGAAATAAGTAATTAATAAGGCGCCTGCCGCCCCCATTCCGGCAGCTTCAGTAGCAGAAAATAATCCTATATAGATACCGCCAATAACAAATATGAAAAGAGTTAAGGTGGTCCAAACATCTTTAAGTGCCACAAGCCTTTCTTTCCAATTCGTGCGTTCACCAGCGGGCCCCAGTGTCGCATCTCTGGTTACTACAAACTTTACGGCCAAAGTATAAAATAAGATCCCAATAAAGCCTGGTATGAAGCCAGCCATAAACAATTTTCCAATTGATTGCTCTGTCAGCAGGCCGTAAATAACTAAAATCACACTTGGTGGAATTAGAATTCCCAAAGTTCCTCCAGCGGCTATTGATGCAGTAGCTAAAGAGTCCGCATATTTGTATCGTCGCATCTCAGGCATTGCCACTTTTGACATGGTTGCAGCCGTTGCGATTGAAGACCCTGAAATTGCGGAAAACATTCCACAGGCGACAACTGTAGACATAGCTAGTCCACCTTTTTTATCACCCAGAAATGCATATGCTGCCCGATAAAGCTGCTTGGCCATTCCACCTTTTTCAACCAGCAATCCCATTAAAATAAAAAGTGGCAAAACGGATAAAGAGTATGATTGCCCTAAATCCATGACGAGACGGCCTAAGTTTGAGACGGAGGCTCTATATCCTGAGATTTCGCCAAACCCAATTACGCCAACTAAACCCATGGCTAAAGCTAATGGGAGCCGCAAAAATGCTAAAATTAAAATTGCGGCAAAGCCAATGAGAGAAATTGATAGTGGATCCATTAGTTAGCCTGTACTGATGCTTCGGCGCTTAAGCCTGGTTTTAAAACCACTAAGAGCAGTCGAAGTCCTATTAAAAGTGAAGTAAAAAATAACGATAAAGCTATAAAGGTTTCAACAACAAATCTTGGCGCAAAATCACTTGTTCCATAAGAAATAAATGACGGCATTAAAATATACTCGTAAGTGTCACCATCTTCCAAGGACCGCATGGCATAAAACATTGTTTTATCTGCAACTATCCAGAGACTATATGCAGAAACAGTTAAAAAGATGATACTTAAAATCCAGCCTAAATAACCTTTTTGAAATATTGGAAATAAATCCACGACAATGTGTTCATGTCGAAAAAACATTACTGGTAGGGACAAAAATATGACACCAGCCATACTTACTTGTACTATTTCGGATCCACCATAGAGCGGAGCATTTAAAAAATAACGCCCAACTACATCGATACAGGTGACCAGCACCATTCCAAATAATACTAATGCAGCTAAGCTTGAAATAAAACGACTAACCCAAAGGGCTAGCCGTTCTAATGTGTTTATAAATAAAATCATAGTTATTGATATAACCTTAATTTCCAGATTCGATGCCTACTTGCTCTATGAAGTAAGCAAGAGCCGCTGCACCATCAACACCTTTTGAAGTAACCTTTTCCAAAACGTCTGTAGTTACACCTGCGGTAGCATTTTTGTAGTAAGCTCGCTCGGCCTCACTTGCGATAGTCAATTCATGACCGGATGCTGCAGCTGCAGCTGCTCCAACACTATCAGCGTCGTCCCAGAACCAACCGACTGTCCGTGCTAAGTTCACGCCACGCATATCATCGACACAACCACGTTGTTTTGCGTCTAGGTCATTGTAAGTGTCGCTGTTCATAATTAGCCCAAATGCGGTCGTATACATACCATCTGGATTTTGTAGGGAGAATTTAGCGAGCTCTGCAATTTTAAACGCGTGCATTGTTTCGAATGGGAAGAAAACACCATCTGCTACACCGCCAGAAATTATCTCATAAACCTTAGGCGCTGGTGCACCTACGCCAGCAACTCCTAATGCTGTTCCGATGGCATTGGCAACGCCACCACCAATACGCATTTTAACACCTTCCAACTCTTTGTAGGAAGTAACTTTATTCACAGTATTAGCCATACCGGGTCCGTGAGTGTAATTTGCTAATATTTCAACACCTTTTGCTTCACCTGCAGACGCAAAAAATTTCTCATGCGTTTTTTGGAAAGCAACAGATTTTTGGCGAGCGTTTCCAGGTATGCCTGGCAATTCAGCAATCATAGTATTTACAAATTTTCCAGGTGTGTAGCCATATACGATCCAAGACATATCAGCGACACCATCACGAACTGTATCGTACATTGCTGGTGGTGGCGCCATGCCATATTCCACTTTCATACTTAAAGAACCACCTGTGCAACTTTGTAGTTGACTACTCATCCATGGAAATACGTTCTCGTTCATAGTGTGAAATGGAGCGGCCCAAGAGGCTACTGTTAAAACTTTTTCAGCTGACGCCGAAGTTGCTCCAAACCCGATACTTGTTGCAATAGCTCCAAGGCTCATTATTAATTTACTGTACTTCATATTCATCCCCTCTACTGATGTTTACGATGTGAAAATCCACTCGCTTTTTTGTTACTGTCTGACAGACTGCACAATTAATGATGAATCGCTAGACTAAAATTTAAAAATTTGAATTAAAACTTAAACTTAACCTCAAACAGCTCATAAATTAATTAAATATTGGCACAATTTTTTGGTGTTTTTTGTAAAACTTTTTAAACTTCTCGTTTGAGGCGATGCTTTAGCGCAAGAATTCTGTCGCTAATTATTTGTCTAACATTACCGTCTCGCGGCATATCAGCCAGTTTAGTTAACAAAATATCTTGCGGCAATGCTCTGCGCTTCCAGGTTAGTTGCCTTAAAATTGTCTCAGCTGGTTCCGGTAAAACATCTGGAATTGGAAACTCATTCAAAGTGGCCCAAACCCCAGTCCATAAACGGCCAACCGTCCACGGGTTATAGCCCCCGCCGCCTAAGACCAACAGGCTCGGAGCCATGGTCTTTAACGCCGATACAGTTTGCCAGTGTGCATTATTTGATAGCGCCAGTCCAGACAGTGGGTCTTCCAAAACAGCGTCAGCACCGCATTGTAATACAATTGCCTGTGGCTGGTGATTTAGTACGGCAGGCAGAATTATTTCCTCAAGAACTGCGCGAAATTCGCTATCATTGGTGTCTTTTGGCAGGGGTATATTTAATGCGACTCCCTCTGCATGATCCTCTATTGCTCCACTAAACGGCCAACGTCGTTCCTCATGTGTTGAGACAAGTAGCATACCAGAAGCTCCTGTAAGAGCTGCTTCAACGCCGTCACAGTGATGCGCATCGATATCTACATAGGCAATTCGCTCAAGGCCCTGACGAAACAGCGCTTTTATAGCCAATACTGGATCATTCAAGTAGCAAAACCCATTTGCCCGATCAGGCATACCATGGTGAGTTCCACCCCCAGGGTTATATACAATCCCACCTTCTTTTAGTAAATCTGTCGCTAACAGACTGCCTCCCACTGCGGTGGCTGGTCGTCGAAACATTTCAGGAAAGACAGGGTTTGAAATCGTGCCGATATTATATAACTCTCGCTCCTTATCTGAAACTTGTCCATACGCCTCAGCAGCCTGAAGTGCTGCAAGATACTGCGGCGTATGGAATACTTCTAATGCTGCCAGTTTAGCGCGTGGACTGCGACGATACTGTGCCTCAGGCAACCAACCAAGTGCATTACATAAGTCGATTACGGTGGGAACCCTTGGAATGGACAGTGGATGATTGGCGCCATAACTTGATCCTCGGTAGATCTCAGATCCAATGAATAGTGGTTTAGAAATTTGTTCCAATTCATGCCTGACAATAATAAGTATAAATGGAGCAAAGGGCAGGGATTGCACGCCTCATATCTTTTACTGGGAAGTCTCCAAATTTAATTATTTTGTGCAGTAAAATAATTTCACGGTGAAAGTCTGTGTCAAAAATCTGTATGGGTCCGTCTGAAAACATATTTGTGAATTCTCCTCAGCTCTTACTGCCCTTCATATCCGAACTCGTTGATCCATGGCGTAACCTGTTCAAGATACTTGCCTAAGTATTTTTCGTACTTCAGCCATCTATATTTTGCACTTTTATAGATTGGTTGAACAACTTGAGAATAACTAGGTGTGTTGATTTTTCCTCTTTTAATTGCTGTATCTTGGTAGTCTTTCATTTGAGGTTCCCAGTCTAAATCTAAGAACTGTAGAAGTGCTGTAGTTTCTTCCGCCAGGTTTTCTAATAAATCTTCGTATCTTATAAGGTGAACGTTCAATTTATAGTCAGTCCAGGCTTTTTTAAATGTTTCCATACCAAGGCAATATAGATCTACTGTTTGATCCAAATCAGTCATCACCGCCATTGCAGGATTAAGTGCAAAGTTTTGCATCCAGCAGCTTAAAATTGTGTCCATTGGATGCCGTAACGCCAATATAAATTTGGCCTTAGGGTAAAGGTGATTAATCAATGGAGCCTTAACTAGGTTCAGTGGCAGTTTATCAATACAAACTGAATTGGAATTCACTTTGCTAAGATGTTTGTTTAATTCCGCACGATAAGCTTTTCTTGCTCCAGAAAGAAGTGCAGGTGGCAATAATTGATTTACAATATCTGTATGGTTATTTTTATATATGAATGTCTGTGCGACCTTTGTAGTGGGCTTTTCTTCGACTACCTCAATGCAAGAGTGTGATCTTAATATTGTATCCAGCAAAGTTGTACCTGATCTTGGAAAGCCGACAAGAAACGCAGGATCAGAATTTGGCTCGGGAGTTTTGTAATCTGGAAATATGGGAGCTGGCCTGGAGTTAAGTTTTGCCAACTGGCTTCTTATTTCTTGAAGATAATTTTTAGGATTACATTGCTCAAACTCACTTGACTTTTTAGCCAGAGAATTCATCTCCTCGAAGCTTTTGTATGCTTTATCAAAATCTTTTAGTGCTTCAAAGCACTTTGCTTCTAAGTTTAGGCATTCTTTTTTAAGGTTGTCAGTAATTAAATCAAAATTTATGGCGTTGATAATATCTGTAGTTTTTTCATATTCTTTATTGCGCCATAGTAACTTTGCTCGTTGAAATTGAAGTTCAGGTGGCAATATTTTGCAGGCATTAAAAGCCTTTTTCAGCCAAAGGTCCAGTTGCTCAAGCTTATTCCAGCCTTCTAATGCTCTTGCTCCATTTGACCAAGCTGCAGAATAATCAGGCTTTATATCTAATGTCTTTTTGTATGCGCCTATTGCCTCTTGTAGCTTGCCTTGTGCTTCGAGAGTTGACGCCATGTTGAAATAGGCGTCTGCGTAGTCAGGCTTGATGGATATAGCTTTATTATAGGATATTACGGCCTCTTCTAGCTTGCCTTGTTTTTCAAGAGTTGTGGCCATGTTATAGTGGGCATCAGCGTAATCAGGTTTGATCGCTATTGCCTTTTCGTATGCTTTTAAAGCCTCTTCTAGTTTGCCCTGTTTCTCAAGAGTTACGGCCATATTGTTGTAAGCGTCTACATAATTAGGATTTAGTGATATTACCTTATTGAAATTTTTAACGGCCTCTTCTAAGTTTCCTTTTTCCCTTAAAGCAAAGCCTAAGTTGTAGTAGGCATCCACATAATTGGGCTCGATGGTTATCGCCTTTTTGTATGAAGTTATTGCGTCAGTATGTTGTCCCAATCCTGCATGAGCAGCGCCAGATATATTAAAAAGAGTGACTGATTTAGGAAACTGTTTAAGTAAATGAAAAGTGGTGTCTAAAACTTGTTGGAACTGTCCCTGGCTGTAGAGTTGAACTAAAAGGTTTAGTTGATCTTGCGGTACACCTTGCACGATGGTTTGTTTGCTATTTGATCTTCCTGATAAGGCTTTAAGCCCATCTCTGGCTTTTTTGTTCTTTGGAAATTTAGCCAGAATGTCCAGATATATCGCCATAGCGTCATTGGAAGAGCCCTCTTTTAATTTTTTCTTGGCAAGCCTCTGTGCTTGCTCAAGTGCAAGAGAGCTCAGAATGTTGGAGTGACCCTCTGTTGCATCATTGTTCATAAGGAATTCCGTACAAATTTTTCTGGTTATTAGCTACCATAATAACTCCAATAATCAAATTCTTGAAGGATCTGTTTATAGGTTTTTGGCAAGGACTAAATTTGGCCATTATAATTTGTCAGATCTACAAAACTATTCATAATTAATTTCTAATTATATTGAGTTAATTGGAGTTTTAATAGTTTCCACGCGTGTAATTATTGGGATAGGTGAGCGATATCCATTTTTGGATTTTTGGATGTTTATCCACTGCTAGGCATAGTTTTCTTATTTTAGGAAAACCGCTCAGTAGGTCAGTGGGCATGCCGTCCAAAATTCCAGAGCTCAGCCAACCGAGTAATCGCCAGATGGCTACATCAGCGATACTAATGTTAGATGTAACCAGCCATTCTGAATCACTGGATATATTTTTTTCAAGCATAGATAATTTTCGTTTTAATGGTCCCGTGGCTAAATCTCTGCGGGCTTTTATTTTCTTTTCTTCGTCTGTTTTGTTGGGTGTATTATCGATCATAACAGTTAAATCAGTTGCAAAATCTATAAAGTCATCAATTTTTGCGGCGTTAACGTCATCATGTGTCGGATAAAGCCCGCTCAGTTTTCCGCAAAACCTTGCAATAGCTCCGGTTTGTGCAATGGAAACGTCATCGACCACCAGACAGGGAATCTGGTGAAAGGGTAGCACAGTCCCGTCACTTAGTGTTCCAGTTTCTTTAGCTGTAGAAAAATCTTCTCGTTTTATTCTCACGTCATCAAATTTTATGTCACCCATAAACAGAGCTATTCTTCCGACCTCTGCCCTCCAAAAGGGCGTATCGACGTAAATAAATTTTAGTTTCATAAAGTCCGCCCAATTTTCTATTAATTTCGCTAATGGTTATGTTATTTTTAAACTAAATTCCAGTGGATAGAATTTATAACTTTTAACCAGAAAGAGTTTATACAAGTGCAACAACTGCTTGGCTAACGATCAATTTGGCCGGGTGAATTTTATCAATCTACCAGATGGACCATCCTCCAATACCCAAATAGCACCGGTAGGTCCGAGCTCTACTTCCCGTATTCTTTGGTTCCAACTAAAGCGTTCCTCTTCAAAAGGTTTGCCTGCCTGAAAGTTAATTCGAACCAAGGCTCTACTTTTCAATCCCCCAATGAATGCATGATCTGCCCATTGAGGAAATTCATTACCTTTATAAAACATTAAACCTGACGGAGCCACTGTAGGCACCCAAGCCAGCTGTGGCGCTGTGAACTCGGGTTTCTCACTATGAGCAGGGATGTTCTTTCCACTATAATGATTGCCCTCTGATACTAGAGGCCATCCATAATTATTTCCTGACTTTATCAAATTCAACTCGTCGCCATGGCGGGGACCCATTTCATGCGCCCAAAGGTCTCCAGTGTTGGAAAATGCTATTCCCAGTGAATTTCGATGGCCAAGCGTCCAAAAAGTCTTTGCAAGTGCGCCACTATTTTGGAATGGGTTATCTGCCGGAATACTACCATCGTCATTCAGACGAATTATTTTGCCTAGCGCACTGTTCATACTTTGCGCAGGACTTTGCTTCTGGCGGTCACCAGAAGTTATGAAAATTTTTCCTGCATGCTCTGAATTTTTTAATCCAAATGTTATTCTATGCGAGAAATGCCCCTTGCCAGATTCTGCGGGGGACTGATCCCAAATAGTCTCTATGTTTCTAAGAATGGGCTTATCTAAAAGGTCTAAATTGGCACGCATGATAGTTGCAAACCGTGTTTTCCCGTTATCTTTTGATGTAATAAAGGAAATATAAACTAATTTGTTTGTGTCATAATTCGGATGTTTGACGATATCCCCTAATCCTCCTTGGCCACCTTCGAAAACTGATGGGACCCCTGATACCTCTGACTTTTCACCTTTAGTGTTTAATATCCATAGTTTGCCTGCCTTCGTCGTCACCAATAGATTTTCTTTGTCAATAAATGACATAGCCCATGGGTTTTGAAATTTAGAAATAACGTCCGCTTGAATTTTCCCGCCAGCACTCCCAGTAATCAAGTTATTTGCGTAACTTTTTGTGGCTAAGCCAAATAGAATTATAAGGACTATTGCGCGCATCTAGTTTGAAGCAAAATTTGGTAAATTACGTGGCAGACGCTTGTCTTCGTCATCGAACTTTGTTGCACGGGCTAAGTCGTTCGTTCCCACCATTACATATCCAAGCATTTACTCACTCCTTTATATTTGTGCGTTGCTAACGCTGACTATTCTCAAAATTACTAGATTGCCAAACTTCTGCCTCATTACGGGGCAGAGGAGTGTTTCCAAGAATTGCATCACTTAACTTTTCTGCAATCATTATAGTTGGAGCATTCGTGTTTCCGTTGGT
>Ga0180120_10002025_pt1 | contig 10308 bp, 8 predicted proteins | sample CPBDNA_3_FD_129677 | JGI IMG/M metagenome (GOLD analysis project Ga0180120, IMG submission 129677) | Freshwater to marine salinity gradient microbial communities from Chesapeake Bay, USA - CPBay_Spr_31_0.2_DNA (version 2) (version 2) | ecosystem: Environmental > Aquatic > Marine > Coastal ... | reverse complement strand
TGGCAGGATCAAATCCGGAACCATTGCCATCCACACCAGGGAAACCAGTCGGTTGGTTACCATAAGTCGCCTTGACCATGATGCGCCCACGATCGGTAAAATTCTGATCCCAATCCGCAGAGGCGTCCCAAGTCGCATTTTTATCTACGCCAGCATAAACTCCACTACCAACATCGCCTGATACCTGGGTACATGCTACAGGAAAAGTAACCCCTCCGTCATGACTGAAGAAAAACTCCACAAACATCGAACGGTTCCCCTCAAGGTTATACTGGATATCGACTAATTTGGTCAGGTTGCCCTCTTGAGCCACTCGTTGAGAATAAGAGATATTCGATACAATAGGTGCCTGTGCACCAAGATTACATACTGCCAATAGAATAAAGGCGTACAGAGATTTAATTAGGTTTTTCATGATTGTATGATGTTGTGTTGGTATAAAATTAAGGTAACGGAATAACTTATATTTGTGGCAAAGCGGAAGATGTGCACACCACAAGGGTAAGTAGCACAAAGAAGATGCGTAGGGATTTTGACGAAAAGGATTTAATACTAGAGATTAAGTTTAGGGAAATAATCTACTTGGATTTTCAGTTATAACAGACCAAGAAGGCAATCTTTTTTAACTTTTTTATTTGAATTATTAAGTTCTATTTTAAAGGATAAAAGACTAAGTCAAAAGGTTGTTACTTTGCAGAAAGTCTGTGCAAGTAAAAATCTCTTTTTCGAGTTGATGCATAAGAAATTTGAGTTTTTTATATCCGTACGGAATGTTCTTACATTCTGAATTCGATTTTGTTATCCAACTAAAACCCAATTTCAAATTACATGACTAACGAAATCAACCACTCAATTAAACAAATAATCAATACGCTAGAGAGTGATAATGCTTTTTTGAGATTAAAATTTCCATTCAAACTTGAAGACCCAAGCTTAGTACGGTCTGACTTTTTAGAATTTACCAAAAAAATCGGAACTCCCTTATCTCAGGATGTTAATGGACAACTCATTCTTAGCGTTAAAAATCAATATTTAAGTCCGAATGACGCCAAAGTAAGGGGACCTAATACCAATAAAAAACTGAGCTTTCATTCGGATCGTTGTGATGTAATTGCATTCCTTTGCCTGCAACCGGCAAGGTCTGGTGGAGAAAATCAAATCGTACAGAGTGAAGAAGTGGAACAGGTGATCAGGAAAGAAAGAATAGATCTGCACAGTATATTATCTCAAAAATTCCCTTACAAAACACACACGATTGACGGTGCGAACCCCATTCCCTACTGCGAACAACCAATTTTTTCGAATCGGGACGGTTTTTTTGCCTGTTCCTACCTCCGGGTACTAATCGACCGGGCAGACCAAGATCCTAACTGTCCCGATTTGAATGATATCCAAAAAGAAGCACTTGATTTCTTGGACTCGGTCTGTGAGAGAAAAGAACTTCAATCCTGCTTTACTTTACAAAAAGGAGATATGCTTTTTCTCAATAATTGGACTACTTTACACCGAAGAACTGCCTTCGATGACCATGATGATTCGGATAAGAAAAGACATCTTTTACGAATCTGGCTATCGATGCCCAATAGCAGACCGATAGACGAGTCTTTTCGAAAGAATTTTGGGGCAGTGGAAGCGGGTGCAATCCGAGGGGGAATTACTCCTTCGATCCAATAATTCCCTTATTCATTCCTTTTACATTTTCATCCAAGGAAAAGTATTTATCTTACAATCTATTGATTCGATCCAGTTGTCTATTCAAACACCAGAATATTTGCACATGAAATCTCACATAATTCTTACCGTTATTACCCATGTCATATGTTCTTTTGATTTATTTTCCTGCCCTCCTGATGAACAACTCAATACGACAGAGCCAAAGAGGGAGATTAATTCAAAGCTTCCTGAACAACCAAGGGAGATTGTTTCTTCTCTCCCACCAAGTCCGTTTGTAGATAAAAGGGGACCTCATGTTTTGGTGTTGGGAGGGGGAGGTTCTCCCTCTGGTAATCAAATTTCCTTGGAAAGTAACGTGAAGTATTTTCGCAAAATCAGTAATGCTGTTGGATTAGGCAATGCCGCAGTAAGCACCTATTTTGCAGATGGAAAAGAGAACGGCAGAGATATTCAATTTTTTGACCCAAACTATTTGGTTCCTGAAATTAATTTAATAATGGCAGAACTTTTCGGAAAAACCAAGGGATTGGCCAATCAGTACAGGTCGAACCAATTAAAACCGGATGGTTCCTCCTCGATTGCAAATATAGACCAATGGTTTAACCAACGAAAAAAATCCACATTTCCCGGAAAAAACCTGATCTACTTTACGGGGCACGGAGGGAAGGGAGATAATAAGACTCCACACAATACGACTGCTTATTTATGGTCAAACAATCGACTCAAGGTTAATGAACTTGTCAAAAAACTGGATCAACTCCCTATTAAGCAATCTACCCTGTTAGTCATGGTTCAATGTTACAGTGGTGGATTTGCCAATGTTATATTTGAGAATGGTGATCCCAGTAAAGGAGTTTCAAAACATTCTCGGGCTGGTTTTTTCTCCACGACACAAACTCGGGTTGCTGCAGGTTGTACCCCTGATATTCGAGAGGAAAACTACCAGGAATACAGTACTTCGTTTTGGGAGGCTTTAAGTGGTTTTTCAAGAATGGGAAAAAAAATAAGCCAGCCCGATTATAACGAGGATGGTACAATATCCCTAATGGAAGCTCATTCCTATGTGTGTATTAATTCCAATACTATTGATATACCAATCAAAACTTCCGATATCCTGCTTCGGAAATTTCTCCCCAATCAATTCAGTACAAAGCCCACTCGTAATAAAGTTTCGGAGTTAATCGATAAATATCTACCCAAGGTTTTCAAAAAAGATTCAAATGGGACTAATACGGAGGAAATAAACCTGCTCGAGTCTTTCTCCAAATCGATTCTCTCAGAGCGGGCAAATCCAGAAGAAAAAGCAGTTCTATTCAATTTATCGAAAATTTTAGCATTACAAGAAGATTTCCCTGGAAAGGAAATTAAAAGTATTCAGGAAGATTTAAAAAAAGAAAAAGAGGCTGTTCTCAAGGAAAAGAAAAAAGCAACGGAACAGAAAAATAAATATACCAATGAACTTCGAAAAAAATTAATTTCGCGATACCCTGAATGTTCAAATCCATTCCATCCCACTACTACCCTCCTTCTTTCCACGCATCAAAAAAAGGGCGTAATCAATTTGGTAAATGAAAAAGAACTGTGGAAAAAACTGGTAGAAGAAAAAGAAATAATAAAAGGACATGAATCCAAGCGCTTCCAACTCGAGAAAAAAGAAGTTAAGATCATGAGATTACGAAGATGTATTGAAAATATTATCCTCGCTCACACACTTACAGAATATGGGAGTGAAAACCAAAAAAAGCAGTACAATGCTTTACTTAAACTGGAGAGGTCGACTTTCTAATAAACGGGGTTTCCCGCTTTCAGAAAGAGCGAAAATTAGAATATTCTAGAATCCGCGTCCGCGCAGTGCCGTGTCCAATTGCTTTTGGAACTCCGCCACATCTTCGTCCGAAGGCTTGTATTGGTCATCCCCACCAGTCAATCCAAGACGGCCATACTGATCGAGCGTCCACTTCTTGCTTTGACCGTCTGAAAAGACAACGCTTCCACTTGCCATCGCACCGGGTGGATTCACCTTATCCAGTTCAACTGTAACTCCGCCTACTCCCTCTAGTGGAGCATCAACTGAGGGGTTCTGTGGGTCAGTTCCGCCCTCTTTGTCTTTAACTGGCACTTCCTCCTCCTCATCGACAAGGGTGAGATTCAAATCATCAACAAGAAAACGGACATCAATATAAGTCATCACGACTCCGAAATCTTTATTTATCTTTTTTTGAATATCGGACAGACCAATTCCCTCGGCCACCCACTTCGAAATTTCTTTTTTCTGTTCATCAGAAGGTTCGGAAGGTGAGTGTGCACTAGGTGCATCTTGATTTATTGATTCGGTGGATTCAGATGAGTCTTCAGTCATGGTATATAGTAATCCTTTCTTGGTAACAAATTATGCGGGAAAGACAAGACGCGAAAGTCTAATCTTAATTAAATAATTTATTCGATCGACTGGGATAGTTCTTCATTGAGATATTCAACCGCATACTTGATCGAATTATCTTGCTCCATCATATTTTCTACAGTCTTGCAGGCATGAATAACCGTACCATGATCTCGACCGCCAAATGCATTCCCAATTTCCTGGAGCGAATGTTCAGTCAAAATACGAGAAAGATACATTGCCACCTGCCTTGGAAAAGCAATATTCGCAGGTCGGCGGCGAGAAAGCATATCCGCCATACGGAGGTGATAATAATCAACCACCTTCTTTTGAATAGTCTCAATTGTGATTCGGCTTAAATTCTCTTCCCGAAGTATGTCGCGGAGCAGTCTTTGTACCGTTTCCAAATCCGCTTTTCTTCTGGTTAAACCGACATAACCTGCGACTCGGGTCAAGGCACCTTCCATTCTTCTAACATTCCGGGCAATACTCTTAGCAAGAAATTCAATAATTTCGGGCTCAATTGAAATTCCCATTGCATCTGCTTTACGAGTAAGGATTGCCACCCTTGTCTCCCAATCCGGTGCTTGTATGTCCGCCACTAATCCCCATTGGAAACGGGATAGTAACCGACTCTCAATTTTATCAATTTCACCGGCGGGGCGATCACTAGTTAAGAAAATTTGACGCTGAGAATCATAAATATCATTAAAAGTATGAAAAAATTCTTCTTGGATTCTTTCTTTCCCCGCGAGGAATTGAATATCATCAATCAATAAGTAGTCGCAACTCCGATAACGGGAGCGAAACTTTGTCAATGTATTCTCTTGAATCGCACGAATAAATTCATTGGTGAATTTTTCGCAGGATACATAGGTAATTCGACAGGATGGATTCCTATTCAGAGCCTGGTGGGCAACTGCATGCATTAAATGAGTTTTACCTAAGCCGGTCTCTCCGTAGAGGAAAAGTGGGTTGTAGGCGTGTGCAGGAGCGTTGGAAACCGCCACACAAGCTGCATGGGCCAATTCACTTCCTCCCCCGACAATAAAGTTGGAAAATGTGTTCTTGGGATTAATTCCAAGTGATCTACCCTGTAGTGCCGGGCCAGTCATTCGAGAACTGGATTTTGTATTGGAAGAGGGAATAGGAGACATTCGATCGTTGGAACTGGAGGATTCATTTCCAATATCTCCGAGTAATTCAACCGTAAAGGGACGGGCAACTAATCGATCTGCTTCACGGCGTATAATATCAAGATAGTTATCGCGGATCCAAATCGCAGAAAATTCGTTTGGAGTAATTAATTCGCATCCGTCTTCATCAAGACGACCGACCCGTATGTTATCGAACCAAACACGAAATGTGTCGGCCGGAATTACTTCTAAAAGGTTATCGCGGAGGCTACTCCAAAAGGTTTCAGGACTGCTGGTGGTTTGAGACATTAAATGAGGGATATTTGAGATTTATTCACATCACATAAAACACCACTCGAAAAATTTAATTTACTGACAGACACAAAGACAACAAGAGAATTAATGAAACGCATTAGCATTAATGCAAATACGGAGTAAATAAGTCGCAAGTTACTGTGTGGCAGTAATTTAAATACTTTAAGGGGAATATTCAAGGGTGATTTATTGAAGGGATGAAATGAAAGGGATAGAATTGTTTTGAAGAAAAATCGAGATGAAACCAAGAAAAAAAAACAAAGAGTTGAAGAAACTTTCTCACAAGTTATTCACAATCGTGAGTCCATAAGTTTTTTTGCACTTTTAGGTTGCCATGTTTCAACCAAATGTAACGGCTCCGACATTATTGATAATTCGCGAGTTAGAACAAATATTTCTAAATTTCCGGACTACACTTTTCTTCATCCGTTCATTTTTTTTAAAAGTTTTTCATTAAAGTCATTCGCAGAATCATGACCTAATTGTCGAGCCGCTTGAACCATCGCTGCCACTTCAACTAAACGTGCCATGTCTCGCCCAGGTCGAAGAGGGATTTCCATATTAGGTATTTCAATCCCCAGTAAATCGAATGTTTTTCGATCTAATCCGGTCCGGTCCGGTTCAATTTCCTCCGAATCCTCCAAAAAAGTGACCACCAAATCGATTCTTTTCTCAAGTCGCACAAATCGGATCCCAAAAAGTTCTTCGACATTAATAATGCCAATTCCACGACATTCCATAAAACCTCGACACATATCATCACAAAAACCCACTGGTGTGTGATCACTTAACAGTTTCACTTTTACAATATCATCTGCCACTAAGCTATGGCCTCGTTCAATTAAAGCCAGTGCTGCCTCACTTTTCCCCGCCCCACTATCTCCTCTGATTAAAGTACCAATTCCCCGAATATCTAATAATGTCCCATGACAACTCGAGCGTGGGGCAAATCTTTCCTCGAGGAGCATTGTAACTTCAGTAGTAAATGCCTTAGAAGATAATGAACTCCGAAAAAGTGGCACGCCATTCTTCTCCAATACCTCGACCATTTCAGGAGTGGGTGCTAAATTGCGTGAAACTACGACACATGGAATTTTTTTGGCCACCATCGTTTCCATTACATGCTTGCGACGAGCAGATGACTGTTCACGAAAGAAACCCATTTCTCCAGCTCCAAAAAGTTGTATTCGCTTATTGGCAAAGTATTTAAAGTATCCCGTTACTGCCAGAGCCGGCCGATTGACACTTCTTTCTCGAATGGTACTTCTCCCCAACGATTTTTCAGAGTTCACTAATCGTAAACACAATTGCTTACCGTAATCTTTAAAAAATTCACGTACGGCAATACTTTCAATAATATACTTCGATTCAGCAGGTGAGGAATGGGGGGGGCTCATAAATAAAAATTATTTTTTGGTTACGCTTCGAAATCAGTCCCCAAGTATTTTTCACGGGCTTGCGGATCAGATAATAAAAAGGGTGCATCTCCATGGGTGAGAACGCTTCCGTCGTACAGTAAATATGCTCGATCCACTGCACGAAGGGTTTCCCGGACATTATGGTCTGTCAAAAAGATACCGATTCCTTTTTTCTTTAAATCAAGAATGATCTTCGTTACCTCGCTCACACTGATCGGGTCAACTCCACTAAAAGGTTCATCCAATAATAAAAACTGGGGCGATAAGGTAAGGGCACGGGTGATCTCCAAGCGTCGACGCTCACCACCGCTTAAGGTGTAGGCTTTTTGCTTGGACAGATGAGATAGATTTAATTCTTCCAGCCTTACCTTTACTAAATGATCCTGTTCCTCCTTGGAAATAGATAGAGTCTCGGCAATTGCTCGGATATTTTCTTCCACGGTTAACTTGCGAAAAACAGAAGATTCCTGGGGCAAATAAACAATTCCTTTTCGGGCTCGCTTGTAAGCAGGCAAACGGGTCAGGTCATCATTGTTTAACAATACCTTGCCAGAGGACGGAGTTAAGAATCCGGCAACCATTGAAAATGTAGTTGTTTTCCCCGCTCCATTGGGCCCGAGTAATCCCACCACCTCTCCTCCCTTGGCTTCCAAGTCGACCCCGCAGACAACCTCCCTGCCTCCAAATTTTTTTCTTAGACCTTCCACCCGAAGTGAAGGCACCTGCTCCTCATTATCCATTATTGAGTCTTTTTCTTTACTTTTTTTCTAAATCCAAAATCAGGTAAGGGAGGAAGCTCTAGACGCGGACGGGTATTTTTTCCGCCCAATACACGGGCTCGTCTGTTCCCTTTTTCCAAAACGATAGATTCCCCTCTTGCTTCTCCCCACTCATCATCAACCACTCGAGCCCGTCCAGTCAGTAATACTGTTCCAAGCTTTACATCCAATGCCATCATATCGGCATAAGATACCCGCCCGCCTTGCCTGAGGACCACGTTGCCCTTGGCATCCATCGTGGAAATCTTTCCAATTTCCGAATTCGAGCCATTTCCGTCTTTAACGAAAAGAACTTCTATATTGTCACAGGTTAAGAAAAGATTGTCTCCTTCAATACTTACATTTCCATCCAATGAAAAAAGATGGGAGTTTTTCTGAGTCGATACAAATTCAAGATAATCCGCCTGAGCAACAGTCGGTATGGTTGCATTTTTTTCTTCGCCCTGAGGACTGTCTTCATCACCGGTTGCACAACGCGAATCCTCCCCCCCTAAGTCATGAGCAAAGAATCCCCCCAAGCCACTCGAAAAGATCACTTTACCGTATTGCTTAAAAATCATTTGATTCCTTCCTTTGTCTACAGAATTAATCCATTGCCAATCATTTCCTTTCGCTCGGAACCCGCTGCCCACCACATCAAAAAAACCCGCTCCATTTGCCTGCCCCGATTCCAATAAAAACTCACCGGCACTGCTTTTTGCAGTGAGTTCTATGATTTGATCAGTAAACATATACAGTATGGGGTTTGTCGTTAGAAAAGTGTCACTATCTTTCGACGTAACCTGAGAGGCATGCAATTCCCAAGATAAATGACCGTCCTCATTAAATTGAGGGATTACCAGGTTTTGAACCGTGGACAAGTCACCCTCATTTGCCTTTAAAAAGCGGAGGTTTGCCACCAATAAAAATAAAGACCACCACTTTAGAAATGCAATCAATCGATCTGCAAAAAAACACACGAAACGAACAGGTCGAAATGACAAACTACTTTTCTCCCTTTCCTCTACTCAGTTTACCTGATTGGATCTGAGTGAGGGGTACGAATTTAAGTACCGTACCATTGATGCAATATCTTTTATCCGTGGGAGTATCAAATCCTTCCCCCTTAAATACATGTCCCAAATGCCCGTCACAGGAGGCACACAACACTTCAGTTCGTGCGTACCCTAAGTGGTAATCCGTACTCGTTTTTATGTTTTTTGCTTTAGAGGGATCATAAAAGGAAGGCCAACCACAATGGGAATCAAATTTTTCCTTGGAGGAAAACAACTCAGTATTGCACCCCGCACAGTAGTAGGTGCCAGCACCCTGCTCTTTAAATTCAAGGTATATTTTTCCATTGGGTCGTTCCGTCCCCGCTTCTCTTAAAATTCTGAATTGTTCGGGAGATAGGATCTTCTTCCATTCCTCCTTCGTGCGTTCTACGCTTACTTTCTTTGAATCCTTATTTTGTGTTTGTGTGGGGGGAGAATTATTCAGGGCCAATAATCCCGAAAATACCGCCATGGCAATCACGCAAAATCCAGTTAAAAGTGTAATTGGTTTCATTTCAAAAATCTAAAGCAAAAGAAGGGGAATGGTCAAATGACTAACTCATTTTCAACTACCCCAGTCTCTCAATCAAACTCGCCTCATTGGTATAGGTTATTGCCGATTCCTTGGAAATAATTCCATGCTGATAGAGATGAAGGAGGTGTTGTTCCATTGTCATCATTCCCTCTTTTGACTGGGTCTCCATTGTGGAATACACTTGCTGCCAATTACCAGAACGAATCAGGTTTCCAAGTGCAGGGATATTTTTGAGAACTTCCATTGCTAATATTCTGCCGTTCCCGTCCATTCGGGGTACCAGTTTTTGACTTAATACAAAAGAGAGACTGAATGAGAGTTGAAGACACAAACTCTTGGTCTGCTCAGAAGGGAACATATCCACAATTCGACTCAATGCTCCCTTGGCATCCCGAGTGTGCAGAGTCGAAAAAACCAAATGTCCAGTTTCTGCAGCACTTAATGCAAGAGATGCCGTCTCAGTGTCTCGAATCTCCCCCACAAAAATAACATCCGGATTCTCTCTCAGGGCACTCCTCAAACCTGCCGCAAATGTGGGAACATCCTGACCAATTTGGCGTTGAGAAACCATTGAACTTTCACTTTCAAATAAAAACTCAACCGGATCTTCCAGTGTAATGATTCGTGTTTTCCGATGAAGGTTTACATGATTAATCAGGGACGAAATTGTGGTTGATTTCCCGCTCCCCGTCACGCCAGTGACCAATACCAGTCCCCGTTTCAATTCGGTAATATCCTGCCAAATTTTCTCGGAGGGTAAACCCACCTCATGGATGGGAGGAATATTTGAAGCAAGAACCCGCATAACAAATGCAAGGCCATCCCGATCACGGAAAATATTAAGGCGAAAATTAACCCCATGCTCCAACCATTCAAAAGCAGTGTCCACATCCTCCGGTTCATCTTCGGAAAAAGCAATCGCGAGATGTTTTTCACTTAGGAGAATCCCCAACATATAACGAATAATTTCATCCGTCACCGGTCCAGCGCCTGGCATCGGAGTCAAATCATCATCAATTCGAAAGCTCACCGGACGG
>Ga0180120_10002023_pt1 | contig 10310 bp, 8 predicted proteins | sample CPBDNA_3_FD_129677 | JGI IMG/M metagenome (GOLD analysis project Ga0180120, IMG submission 129677) | Freshwater to marine salinity gradient microbial communities from Chesapeake Bay, USA - CPBay_Spr_31_0.2_DNA (version 2) (version 2) | ecosystem: Environmental > Aquatic > Marine > Coastal ... | reverse complement strand
GCGACCTGAGTCACCCCGAGGAGGTTGAGCACCTTCGTCACAATAGTCCGCTGAAACGAATCGTCGTCAACGATCAAGATTTTGAGCGATTTCCATTCATTCGACATCGATTGGGTCTTCCTTGGTCATAAACACATAACAGGCGATACCACCTGACCTAAACCCCGATACCGCGTTGCCCCAAAGAGCATGCCCCATGATCGGGTCGGGACGCACCATCACAGATTGGGACTGACCCGGTTCTAAGTCAAATTCATTCGAAAAATCGTTTCAGTGATTGACCGCTCATCAGAACCAGGCTCTGTGCATTGGGCGCCTGCAAAATCAACGCCGAGTCCATCGCAGCAGGATCTCCGGCAAACGCTTTCTCACAGCCGGGCGCATCAAAGTGGCCTCGGTCGCCTTCACAGTCACGATCAAAAACCGAAAACAGCCCTAAAACTGGATCAAAACGACTTTCAAACGGGCGTCTAAACCGTCACAAGCGATCACCCTACCCTGGGTTAGGATGCGGTTTCCTCGGTATCACCTGAGGCTTGTCCCATTCCAAGCAATCGTTGTGTCACCGTGCCAGCAACCATCGACCCATTAACATTGAGCGCCGTTCTGGCCATATCAATCAACGGTTCAATCGAAATCAACAGCGCGACCAAGGTAATGGGCAATCCCATCGCGGGTAGAACCACCAGCGCGGCAAAGGTCGCCCCACCGCCAACCCCGGCGATCCCAAAGGAACTCACCGTGGTGATCAAAATCAAGGGCACTAGAAACGACAAGCTCATGGGGTCGATTCCAACGGTCGGTGCAATCATCACCGCCAACATCGCAGGATAAATGCCCGCGCAACCATTTTGACCAATACTGGCGCCAAATGTCGCTGACAAATTGGCGATCGATGGATCATTTCCTAACGCTTTGGTTTGAACCTCGACATTCAGCGGAATCGTTGCGGCGGATGAGCGCGATGAGAACGCAAAGGTCAGCGCGGGCCAGACTTTGCCGTAAAATTCTTTCGGGCTAAAACCCACTCCCAGAAGAATCAGGCCGTGGACAATGAACATCAACAAAATAGCGGTATAAGACGCGAAAATGAAGTTAATCAAGTTCATGATGTCATCGCCATCGGCTGCGGCCGACACTTTGATCATCAAGGCGAGAACCCCATAGGGCGTTAATTGAATGACCAAGCGCACCAGCGCCATAACCCATTCCTGAATCACAGCAATGCCACCCAGTAACCGCTCGCCAAGCGCGGCATTCTGAGCGCGCAACTGCAGACCCGCAACGCCGAACAGAATCCCGAACAAAGCAACCGCAATGATCGAGGTTGGTCTGGCGCCGGTTAAATCTAAGAAAATATTGGACGGCAGAAAACTCAGTAACAGTTCAGGCAGCGCCCAGTCCCGCATTTCAACCTGACGACTGAGTAAAACCTCAGCCCGAGCAAGCTCCCGCTCGCCTTCAACCAGCCCTTCTGCGGTCAATCCAAAACTTACGGCGATATACGCGCCGATCAATGCGGCAATGGCCGTTGTGCCCAGCAACATAAACAAGACGAGACCACCGATGCGACCTAAGGCTGATACAGCCTCCAGCTTGATGACCGCAGCAATCATGGACACCAGAATCAGGGGCATGATGATCATTTTCAGCAGACTGATGTAGCCGCCACCCACCAGGCGCGTCCAGCTTAAGAACGACCCGAGTGCCTCACCCAAAAACACTGAATACAGGTTCAGCAGCAACCCAAAGATGGCGCCGCCCAGCAGCCCAACCAGGACACGCACCGAGAGCGATACTGCCTGCTGACCGAGTCGATACAGCCCGTAACACATACCGATCAACACACTGAGCAACATCAAGGTCATCATCGTTTATGCCTTTTAAGCCGAACCATAAAACGATTGCTTACGGCCCTTTTCGATTTATTTTGGGTGCGGCGCACCAGACCCGCGCGGTCTGCTCGATCAACGATTTATGACAGTCAACTTGCGAAGACCCAGTGGGGGCGGCCAGGTCGTTTAACAACCGACCGGCCCCAACGAATCGTTACGCACCAATCGCGTTAAGGATCGCATTTAAGGTGCCGCTGGGCCGCATGGCTTTATCGGCCAGTTCCGCAACCGGCTGGTAATACCCGCCCACATCCTGAGGCAAACCTTGCGCTGCCAGCAATTCGTCAACAATAGTCGCTTCATTGTCTCTGAGCGCGGTTGCCACCTTGGTGAAGGTTGCTCTCAAGTGCTCATCTTTATCCTGTCGTGCTGCTGCTTCGGCCCAATACAGCGCGAGGTAGAAATGGCTACCTCGGTTGTCTATTTCATGGACCTTACGCGAGGGTGATTTGTTCTTTTCAAGAAACATCGCCACGCCGTCATTAAGTGTCTCAGCCAGAACACGAGCCCGGTGATTATCAAAGGTCAAAGCAAGGTGCTCAAGCGAGGCCCCAAGGGCTAGAAACTCACCCAAAGAATCCCAACGCAGATGGCCCTCTTTTTCAAATTGCTGGACATGCTTCGGCGCGGAGCCGCCGGCGCCGGTTTCGAACAAACCACCTTCATTCATCAACGGCACAATTGACAGCATTTTGGCGCTCGTTCCCAGTTCCAGAATCGGGAACAAATCTGTCAAGTAGTCTCGAAGCACATTACCGGTCACCGATATGGTGTTTTCGCCCGCGCGGGTTCGCGCTAAGGCGTGCCGAGTCGCAGCGGCAGGCGCCAAAATTTGCCAGTCAATACCCGTCACGTCATACTGCGTCAGCTCGTGATGGACCTTGGCAATCAACACCGCATCATGGGCTCGGTTCTCATCCAACCAAAATACGATCGGCCAGCTCGTTGCACGCGCCCGCGCGACCGCTAATTTCACCCAATCCTGAATCGCCGTGTGTTTTACCCGACACATCCGCCAAATGTCACCCGCTTCAACCGGATGGCTGAGCAAGACTTGACCGGCAGCATCGACGACCTGAATCTCACCGGTGCCCGGCGCCTCAAAAGTCGTGTCATGAGAGCCATATTCCTCAGCTTTTTGGGCCATCAAGCCGACATTGGGAACAGAGCCCATCGTTGTTGGGTCAAAAGCCCCGTTCGCCTGACAATCTTTAATTGTTTCATCGTAAACCCCGGCATAACAACGATCCGGAATCACGGCCATCATATCGTGAAGCTCACCATCAGGCGCCCACATTTTGCCAGACTCTCGTATGGCTGCCGGCATCGAGGCATCGATAATAATATCGCTCGGGACATGCAGGTTGGTAATGCCTCGATCAGAATCCACCATGGCCTGGGCAGTGCCTTCGGTTAAATAGGCATCAAGCGCCGCTTTTATCTCGCTGCGCTGTTCTGGTGACAATTGCTCTATCTTTTCATAGGCATCACCGATGCCATTGTTCGGATCAACACTGAGCGCCTCAAAAACCGATTCATATTGCTCGAAGACCTCGCGATAATAGGCTTTCACCGCGTGCCCAAACATAATCGGATCTGAAACCTTCATCATCGTCGCTTTGAGATGTAATGACCAAAGTACCCCTTGATCCTTTGCCGCCTTGATGGTTTCTTCCAAAAATTGAACGAGCGCGGCCTTACCCATAACGGCAGCATCAACCACTTCGCCTTCACTAACGCTAACGGCGTCGGCTAAGGACACAACCTCGCCCGAATTGGATTTAAAGTGCACTGCGAGCTGATCTGCTTGCGCCATTTCAACAGAGCGTTCAGAACCGTAGAAATCACCTGATTGCATGTGCGCAACCGATGTCTTTGAATCACTGGCCCAGGCACCCATGCGGTGCGGGTGTTTCTGAGCATAATCTTTAACCGCTTTGGCCGCGCGCCGATCCGAGTTGCCTTCTCGGAGCACGGGATTTACGGCGCTGCCTTTGACTCGGTCGTAACGCAACTTGTTTTCACGCTCTTGGTCGGTTTTCGGCTCCTCAACATAATCCGGCAAACCATAGCCTTTACTTTGCAATTCAACAATTGCGGCTTGCATCTGTGGGTTGGATGCCGAGATGTTCGGTAATTTAATGATATTAGCATCGCGCCTCTGGGTCATTTCACCCAACGCTGCCAAATGGTCAGGAATACGTTGCGCCTCGGTTAGATATTCCGGAAATGCCGAAATAATCCGACCTGCCAACGAGATGTCGAGCATTTCGACCTCGACGCCGGCGGTATCGGTAAAGGCTTTAATAATGGGGAGCATCGAGTAGGTCGCTAGTCTCGGTGCTTCATCGGTTTCGGTATAAATAATCTTTGGGATATCTGTCATTTAATCATCGCTTTTTATTGTGTTGTGGTGTCTTTTGAACACGCAAATCGAGTTCTCCCCTGATCCGGGGACCCTGATTATAGAGCAAACACGAACAATTAGCATTTGAGCTAAACCCGCATTGCGACGAGTGGGATGTAATCAGACAGTTTGCACAATTCGTGCGCAATATGATGTCAGCGCAAGGCCTTGGGATCCGCTATGCTCAACATCAGAGCCTGCCACGCAGGCGCCAAAGCAGGGAACTGCCTATGATCCCGGTCAACACCGAGCGTGCCCGAACACCCCATCACAATGCGGACTCATCGCAATCATTTCTTACGGCAATGACAATGACAAAGACAATAGGAATGACAATGGGAATCATCGGTCTATTTGTCAGTACGTTTTCGACAAGTACCCTCGCCGCCGCAGAACCTGGTGCCCCCCCTGCAGCCCAATACAACAAACACCTCACCTGCGCCGTGTACTACCGAATGGTGGCCGGCAGTTTCAAACGCCAAGGCAATGGCATCTTGGCCGCGCCAGCCCTGGATCAAATGAATCTAATGATCACGCGCACAAAGGCACTCGGCGCGGCGTTAGGCCATACCGAGGCTGATTATTTGAGTGATTGGTCGGACACCCTAGGTGTCATGACGGATCAAATGAATCGCAACTATGACAATATTCGCCAACTGAAAACGCGCTACCAAAATCGCTGCAAAGCGCTTAATGACTGACAACCCGTTCTGCCAACCCGCGTATCACACCGCGCATCGATCGGTTTAAAAGTCAGGCGCTGCCTCGAGCATCAGGACGCGGTTCGTTGCGGGATGCGCAAAGGTCAGCCTCTGAGCATGCAGCATTAACCGCGCCCCCGACGCACGCACCGACGCCGGCGCATACAAATCGCATCCCACAATGGGCAGCCCAATCAAGGCAAGGTGCAGTCGCAGTTGATGGCGAACGCCCGTTACGGGCATCAAGGCGAGTCTCGTCTGCGAGCCGGCTGCGCTCAGAACCCGATATCGCGTCAATGCCTGCTTCCCTGTCCGCCAATTGACCCGCTGGCAGGGGCGTCGTAACCGGTCGGGCCCAAGTGGAAAGGTGATTTCGCCAGCATCAACTGCGGCCGTTCCGGCAACCTGCGCAACATACTGCTTGTCAATCCGGCGCTCACGAAACAATTGATTGAGTCCGGAGATTCCCCGTTTAGAACACCCAAAAACCACCAACCCTGAGGTGTCGAGGTCCAAGCGATGCACCGCTTGGGCCTCAGCTCGCAGGGCTTGAGCCTCGTTCAGCAAACACCGCTTTTCGAACCGACCGGGCGTCGTAAACAGCCCTGCTGGCTTATTCATCACCAGTAGGTGCTCATCTTCATAAATGATCCAATCTTTCACATTACGCCGTCTCAATCGTTTCTTGCCTTCTGCTTGGGTATCATACCGGTTCAGCGAAGCAGAATCGGTCTTATGACTCAGAATATCGAACACCTTGGCGAGGTCATTACCGCTGCCGTTCCAGCGCTCCTCACAGCGCTTGAGGTAATGGAAACGGTGCAACAGGGCCACCATCCGGCTCGGCCACAGGCGACCATCAACTTTATCGAACCGTTTATCGAATCGCTCAATGAGGCGCACGCATCGCTTGCGCCGCTGACTTTTCCCACGCAAATCGAAAAGTTTGGCGAGCATCTCAAGACCAGCTTTCTGTATGCAAGCCGGACCGGTGAGAATCTTACCGCCACAGCCGAAGACTCAATGGCATTCTTCCGAGCAAACAGAACCTTCAGTAAAGCGTTGGATCACCTATTCCCGTTGGCGACCCTATTGAATCCAATCCATCAGTTTTTCCTAGAGGCGCCGCTGCGGCACAGCCCGAACGTAGCCGAGCAATTTTTGTCTGAGCCGAGCCATTATCCCATCACCCACATCGAAAATGCCTATGATCAACGGGGCGGCGCGTCGATCTACATTCCGCACTGGGTCGACCCGAATGCTTTGACGCCCGTGGTCATCGCACTTCACGGTGGAGCCGGCCATGGCCGGGACATGCTCTGGCATTGGTTACGAGAAGCGCGCAGCCGAGGGTTTGTTTTGATCGCGCCCACGTCAAGCGAGGATACTTGGCGGCTCAACCGTCCCGAGCTGGAACAACCGGCACTTTTGGCCTTATTGCACTTCGTCAAAGATCAGATCCAAATCGATGAGACGAAAATCCTACTCTCTGGCTTGTCGGACGGCGCCACGCTTTCGTTACAGTTGGGCTTACAACCTGATGCGCCATTTACGCATTTGGCCCCTTTCTCAGGCACCCTCGATCCTGCCCTCGTCAGTCAGGAGGTGGATCTTTTACAGCAAGACAAGCCCATCTACTTAGTACACGGCGATAACGATTGGATGTTTCCAGTGGAGATTGGCCAAATGGCAGCGGAATTACTGGGCGCTCGCAATCCGAATCTCATTTATAATGAGATCAAAGGATTGGGCCACACCTTTGCCCGATCAGAGTTGAAGCAATTATTGCCCTGGTTTTCAGCGGCACTCTCACTGGAGCAATAACCTATGACGAATCGACTGATATTGTGTGTCTTGCTGGTCATTATCAGCCCTTGGCTACTCGCCAAAGAATTGATCCTGCTCCACACCAACGATTTTCACGGGCACATTCAACAAGAGGGCAAGTACGCAGGCGCGGCTAAAATTGCAGCGTTTGTAAAGGAAATCAAAGCTCAGCACCCTGCGGTATTGCTGCTAGATGCTGGCGACGCCATCTCTGGAACACCTGTGTCCAGCATGTTTGAAGGCGAACCCATATTCGATGTTATGAATGCGATGGGCTACGACGTCGGCCTGATTGGCAACCACGAATTTGATCATGGCTATAAAAAGATCGAGCGCTTTCGCGCCATCGCCAACCACCCTTTATTAACCGCCAATGCTCTTGGCCCGGACGGCGCGCTATTGGGCGATGCCCCTTATTTACTGCGCAACCTCGATGGCATCCGAGTTGGGATCATTGGCTTGATCACCGAGACAGCCCCCACCTTGTTTTCACCGACCGGCAACGAAGGGTTAACCTTTTTAAATCCCGCCGATCGACTTTCCGAACTCGTGCCCATGCTCAGGCCCAAAACCGATGTTTTGATTCTACTCTCCCACATTGGACATGAAGCAGAATTGGTATTGGCAGAACAGTTCCAGGATCTTGATCTCATCATTGGCGGACATTCGCACACCTTGGTGCAGCATCCAGTGCGGGTGGGTAAAACCCTCGTCGCCCAAGCCAACCACTACGGCAGTCATTTAGGGCTGATCAAGATCAAGGTGCCCGACGCGGGGCAGGGGTCCCTCGATATTCAAGGCGATTTGATTGCCGCGAACGAGCTGCCCGATGGGGATCCCGCAACGCAAGCGCTGGTTTCATCCTATGAAGCAAAGGTTGAAGATCAAGTCGATATCAAGATCGCTGTCATTCGCAAAAACTATAGCAAAATAGCGCTTCAACCGATTCTTGAAGACATCTTGGCCGAGGCTATCGGGGCCGACCTGGGCTATTACAATCGGACCGGTATTCGCGATGTCCTCTCAGAGGGTGATGTCACAGCGAGAATGATTTGGAACCTTGAGCCCTTTGGTAATACCCTGGTTAAGCTCACCCTAAGCGGCGCTGACTTGTTGATACTGCTCAGCCAAGAGCCCACCCTGCATCACGCAGCCAACGCAATTGATCCAGAACGACGTTATCAGCTCGCAACCAATTCGTTTATCGCATCCCACGCGACCCTGGCCTTTGGCGATGCCATCACCGCCGTCGATACCGGTATTTTAGTCCGCGATATTTTGATCCAACAGATCAAAGCCAAGGGTCTGCAGTAACGGGCCGCCTCGTCTTAGGCGCCTTTAAAGAATCCGCGAACCTCCCCCACAAAGCGGTCGAGCTGATCATGCTGCACCCAATGACCCGCGTGATCAAACCGAACAGAACGCGCATTGTTAAAGTGTTCCGCCGGGTCACCCGGTTGATGACGACCAAACTCGCTTTCGCTGCCGCTGATTAATAACAAAGGTGCATTGATTCTCGACCAGAGTTGCTGCGTCTGCGCAAGGGTCAAATCAAAGGGCGCCATGACATGGGTTTGGTTATCAAACTTCCAGGAATAGGTGCCGTCTTCGTTTTGGTTACTACCATGCACTGTTAAGTGGCGCGCTTGGGCTTCGCTCAAATGCTTATTTTCCGTGCGCATCCGCTCAAAGGCTTCTTCTAAGGTGGCATACCGCCGCGGCGTTCGGCCCGCGCTGCCCCGCGTACTGTCAACGAAGGACTGAATGCGCTCGTGCACCGGGACTTCCTGATACAGCCAACTCGGGCCGCCAGTGCCTTCGATCACCACCATCTTGTCAATATTTTCGGGATAGGTGCCCGCATATCGAAGCGCAACACTGCCACCCAAGCTGTGTGCAATAACCTTCAGAGGGGCTAGGTTTTGTTGATGGATGAGCTGAGCAAGGTCATACAAATAGCCAGTATGGCTATAGTTACCCCCTTTGATGTGTTCCGAGTCGCCATGGCCCCGAAAATCAGGCGCCAAAATATGGTATTCATCCCGCAGCTCTTGGGCCACCCAATCCCAGTTATGGCAGTGATCTCGATTACCATGAACCAGCAGCAAAGGCGGCGCCTCGGGGTTACCCCAGTCCAGATAATGGAGTCTCAAACCCTGAGAGAAATAGGAGTGCGATGTCGGGGAAGCTCTCAAACTAGACATGTAACCATCCTTTCGCCAAAACCAGGCAAATCATAACCGATTAAAAAAATACCACGGCGCAGCCCGTGAATCCGGAGGCCACTGAGATCAATCTTGTTTTTGGCGCAGTCAGTCCGGCAGGCTGAGCACTCGTTTTGCGATAATATTGAGCTGCACTTCCGAGGTGCCCCCTTCAATTGAATTCGCCTTGGTTCTGAGCCAAGCCCGGGTGCTATCAAGCTCCTCGGCGTCAAAGCCGGCGCCTTCCCAACCCAGCATTTGCGAGCCCATCGCCTTAAGCAACAGCTCAGAGCGCTTCATGTTTTGCTCGGTACCATAAAGCTTGAACATAGAGGAGACAAAGCTCGGCGCCTTGGTCGACTTTGATTCCTCCAAGGTTCGCCGCACGGTCAAACCAAAGGCACGATCATCCATCGCGTGCTGGGTAATCTCTTGCCGCAACGCGATATCGGCGAGCTTGCCCTTCGACTCCCCTAGGTAAGACTTTGCAATGTCTGCGATCTTCGGCCGAGTACTGCCGCCATCGCCGCCGCCAATCATGGTGCGTTCGTATTGCAACAACCGTTTTGCAACCGTCCAACCCTCATTCACCCGCCCCACCACATTCTTTTTCAAGGCTCTTGCATCCTCAAAGAAGGTTTCACAAAAGGGGGACAATCCGCTAATCAATTTAATAGGCTTGACCGTCACGCCGGCTTGGGCCATATCGAACAAGATAAAGGTAATGCCGTTGTGCTTGGGCGCATTGGGGTCCGTTCGAACCAAACAAAAAATCCAGTCCGCTTTGTCTGCCCCGGAGGTCCAAACTTTCTGTCCATTAATCACATACTCATCGCCATCGGAAACTGCACGGGTCTGCAGGCTGGCAAGGTCTGAGCCGGAACCGGGCTCACTATAGCCCTGACACCACCAAATCTCGCCGGATGCGATCTTAGGCAGATGCTCGCTCTTTTGCTCATCCGTACCAAATTCAACTAAAGCGGGCCCAATCATGGATAGGCCCATCCCGACCAAAGGCGGCCTGGCCTTGATGCGCGCCATCTCTTGACGCAAAATTTGCGCTTCATCAACGTTCAAGCCCCCACCACCATATTCAGTTGGCCAGGTTGGAGCCGTAAATCCCTTACTCGCACACAGGGCCATCCAATCTTTTGTCTCAGGATTTTTATATTGCGCACGGCGACCGCCGCCAGGATATTCATCCGCCGCCATGGGCGTTCTCATACTGGCCGGACAATTGGCTTCCAACCAACTTCTTGTTTCTGCTCTAAACGTC
>Ga0180120_10002021_pt1 | contig 10310 bp, 19 predicted proteins | sample CPBDNA_3_FD_129677 | JGI IMG/M metagenome (GOLD analysis project Ga0180120, IMG submission 129677) | Freshwater to marine salinity gradient microbial communities from Chesapeake Bay, USA - CPBay_Spr_31_0.2_DNA (version 2) (version 2) | ecosystem: Environmental > Aquatic > Marine > Coastal ... | reverse complement strand
CATAATACCACATAGTAGATCTATTCCAACCCAAAATCAAATTACAATGTCTCATCCAATCCCTAACTGTGCTAAAGTTTTTATCTACAAATAGTCTGTAACACTTAATCACATTCTTACTACTCTCCTCATCTATAACCCACTGTTTATTATCATCCTTTTTATACCCATAACTAACTCTACCAATTGGTTTTCCATTTTTGAGGTGTGTTATTATTCCTCTCTTAGTTCTCCTATTGATATTCTTCTTCTCCATATCACTCATAAGGGATAGTACTGTATTAACTATATTATTTGAGTCATCATCAAAGTCTACTTCACTATCTCCAATAAAGTATCTCTTATTGGTTTTTTTAATATAGTTGTATTTGAAGATTGTGGATTCATTAAAATCTCTGTAAAGTCTGTCTTCCTTATCAACCCATATCCCATCTATAGAATCATTCTGTAAGTCAGATATTAGTCTACTACCACCATCCCTATCCTCCATAAGTCTTCCACCACTAATCACATCTTCATAAACCTTATAGGTATATCCCTTTCTGTCACAGAAGTCAATTCCATTCTTTCTTTGATGTGAGATTGATTCATTTGATTGATTCTTATTATTGTCAGACGAAAACCTACAGTATATACCTACTACCATTCTTTTGTTTTTTAGAGTTATACTCTAATATAATCAACTTTCTATTCTAACTGAAAGATATGATTAATATGGAATAGAATATGAGATATAAAAAAACCCAACCTAATTAAAGATTGAGTTTCCCTCAAATTCACTTAAAACAATTGATTTATGTCTTAATGTTTTCCTCTATATATTGGTTAATATCCTCTAATCTGAATCTAACATTCCTATTCAGTTTAATATATTTCAATCCTTCAGACATCATTATGTCTACCTTACCCAAACTAACTCCCAACATTTCACAAATATCTCTTTTGGTTAGTAGTTTTGTTTCTCTATTAAAGTATTTTGAAAATCTACTTTTAACTTCTTTATCTATATCCATATTTTTAGTTTTTATAACCTTTATTAATTTTACCACTCATATATTTTCTAAATTCTAATTTTTCCATCTTTATATACACTTTACGATTACACTACACTTTACTTTAAGTCTGATACAAACCTACTCTTACCTAATAAGTCAATCCACCTCATTACATTCTCTATGTTTTTCTCATCATTAGTTCTTTTGATGATACCTTTTTTCAAACCCCATTCAATCCATTTCCATATCTCTTCCAAACTATAGACTTTCCTATAATCACTTTTCATTACCCTTTCTCTAATCAGTGTTTGATTTTTATTCATAGTAAATTCCTTTACATATAAATATCTATACATAACCAAAACCACTTAAAAAGACTGATAAATAATAGGGAAATACTTTGGGGAATAGTTGTTTCTTAAGTCACTTCCCCTTAAATTTATATTAGGAGATCCACTCAGTTTTGAATACTTACCAACTGACTGTTATACCCAATCTAAAGATAGGAACCACCCAACAGTAAACCAACTATGATAGGAGAATTTGCAAAATTTTATTTTTCTTTTTGAGACACACACCCCTATTGGGTTTACTCTATTTTATACACACTCTACATCTTCATTCTACACACTGTGTTCTATATAGCAAAAAGTCATCATCTATATAAACACCACTATTCCCTTTTTTTTACCCAAACCCAACTCTATAGGGAACTAAACTAACTGTATTTTTTTGGATTTTATTTTAAAGGTGTATATTGTATAAAAAACTATGATTGAGTTACTTAAACTAATTAACATAAGTGAAGAAGAATTAGCAAAAAGAACTAAGAACAATCCAACAATTAAAAAATGGTTGGGAACTCTTAGGTTTTTGGGTATAATTTTCTTGATATTAAACTTTTTTGGTAAGTATTATATAAAGTTTAAGACACTCAGAACTCTTACAGTTTTAACTTTTATTGGTTTTGTAGTTTATAAAAGTTTTGATTCACCACCTGCTTATGTTCAACTTTCAATTCACCAATTCTTCCTTACTCCCTTTCTAATATTATTAGTGATCTTTGACTATTCTAACCTTAAAATTAATTCTAATAGATTAAGCAGAATTAATTACTTAGCAGTTGGATTAATTTTATTAAGTATTATTATTATTTCAACTGATATGATTAGTGAAGTTGTAAGAGAAAGTTTAAGTGGATTTATGTTTATTGCTATGCTTTTATTAATGATTAATTTAACCCCATATCTATATATAATTTATACATCAGATTCGTCATTTTTAAATGGTGAAAAAACTCCTATTCCTGAGGATAGATATAAATTTATAAGTTTCTACACTGTTATTTGTTTGTTTATAATTTGTGATATGGTATCAGTTTTTTAATTGACTTTAACCAAAACCAACTCTATAGGGAACTAAACTACCAATGTTTAAATCCTAATTTCTAATTGTTTATATAAATCATTTTCCTACTATCTTTTCTAATTCTTCTTTGGTAAAAGAAGGAAGTGTTAAATCATCATAAAAATCTGATTCTCTTCTTACATATTCATCTAAAAACCAATTATGACAGTGTTTGTCATATTCATTAAGATTATCATACTTTCTCACTGAGTCAATCCCATCTATAAGATTACCTTCTTCGATTCTTCTTGATGTAGCATTTATTTCCTTTTCATCCTCAGTAAAAGTCTTTAATAAGTCTTCATAATTTTTGATTCTACCATCTGTCACTGTTACTGTCTTTCTCATAATAGTTTTGTTTTGAGACTGACTACTGTTGTTCATCAAGGTCTCAGTTTTTAAATTTTTAATCATACTATAATATAAGAAAACTCTATATCTATATAAAATATATAATAGAGTTGTAGTAGAATTATTTGTATAAAAAAACCCACTTAATTAAGATTGGGATTAATGGTTTAGTGTAATCCAAAAGTATCTGAAATGTTTGATATAACTTTTTCTTGTTTTTTTAGTAGTTTTAAGAATAACTTCTCATCATATTGTATAGACTTCCATCATACCATAGGTTACCTTCTTTACTTTGAATATTGTCATCATTAAGTCTATTTGATATCTTCCTCCAACTATATCCTCTACTCCTCAGATTCTTAATCCTTTTGATTATAGAGAATTCAGACTTATTCTTTATAAGTTTACCATTGACATTATCCCAACCATATTGTAGTCTTCCATAGACTTCACCATTCTGTTTCTTATGTCTCTTAACATCTTTGATTCTCTCTCTTATCACTTCTACTTCAAACTCATTAATACTTCCTAAAATATTCATTATTAGACTTCCTACTTTATCATTGTTTGATAGGTTTTCTTTAATACTGAAGAAGTTAATATTGTTTTGTTTTAATGTATCCATAAACTCAACTACATCTTTCATCCTTCTTCCCAACCTACTCAGACTCCATACCACTACACCATCTATTTGGTTATTGGTTAAGTATTCTATCATCTCTTTATAACCATCTCTTTTATCTATTGACATACCACTGATTCCTCTATCTTCATATATCTCAATTAAGTTGAAATCATTCAGTTTGCTATAGTCTTTAATCTTACTACTCTGAAGATTTAAACTGTTTCCCTTATCAGACTGTAACTTTGTTGATACTCTTATGTAACCTAATACTTTCATAACTTCTATCTTTTAATATTTAGTGTCGAATATTTCCCTCAGTTCTTTCACATCTATTCCTTTTGGTTTAATCCAACACTCAGATTCATTCCACCTTCTACCCATTACATAATCATCTATTCTATCATCTAAATCTCTCCAATCCATTATGAATCTTTTAGTTGTTTTAATATATCTCCATACTTAGTGTGAAGTATAGTTAATACTACCTTATTGATATATTCGTATATATCTTCATCAGAACATTCTTCCTCCCTTAAGTCATTGATGACATCTTCTAAACTATTGATTAGATTATCCTTTACAATTAGGTTAACCACATTATCTATGTATTCTAATTTCTCCATAATTCAAATTGTTTATTTAGTTTCTAATTATGTGTGTTTTCAAAATAGTAAAGTAGGTTTAGTAGATCATCTCCAAAATTGATATCAATACCTCCTTTTTCAATTTCTGAGTAAATCAAACTCCTTAAGACTTTAGAGTTGTAACAAAATTGTAGTTCAGATTTCAAATTTTTCATATTATTATTTTAATATTAATATAAAGATATGAACCATATATCTGACTTTCAACTACTTACACCATTATAAATCAAATACTTATGTAAAAAAAAACACCCTAAATGATGGGTGTTTCTCTTGCTTTCTATGTTTAATTTAATCTTTAATCCTACCTATAAACATTCCTTCTTTACCTATTTCTAATATCAATACTTATGGTATCAAATCCCGATGATATCTCATAACCCACAAAAGATATCTCTTCAATCAAATCGTTCAAACCAGACTCAATTGTAGAATTTAAACTCTTTAATGAGGTTGAAACATCTTCCAAAGTTGATGTTAAATCACCTAACTTTTCAAGCATTGATTTTTGCCATTGAGTATCAAAAATTCCAAGTTTATCAAAAAGTTCATACATCTCATAAAAGGTAATCATATCATCTTCATCAAGTGATTTTATCATTTTGAATGAACTTAAAACTAAACTCTGGTATGAAATAATATGTTGGTTCAAATCTTGTAGAATTGGTTCATAATTTTTTTCACCACCTAAATCTACTCCTCCATTTATTCCAATTGAAATTAAATTATTAAAAATTAACTCTTTAGATTCTTTTAATTTCCAACCTGTATGATCTTTTATATATTTTATAGCAACCAATGGATTCATCAATTCTCCATCACGTATCAATTCACTTAAATCTATAAAGTTTGAGTTAAAGTCATCATTCAAAATCCTTTCATAAATGTTGAATATATTTTTTTGTGTAGATTTAAGATACCCTCCAATCTTAACAAACTTTTGAACGTAATCTCTATCAATCTCAATAATCTTGTTTTGATTTGATTTCAAAACCTTCATATAGTTTTCAGATGATATTATTTCAAGTGTATTGTTATCGTTTAGAAATCTCTTATCAATTGTGTTTTTAACTTGTAGTTGAATATCCATTTAAATAAAGTTTTATTAAATATAAATAATTTTATTTACTTACCTCACCAACCTACAATGTTATATATCAAATACTTCTGTAAAAAAAACACCCTAACTGATGGGTGTTTCTCTTACTTTCTATGTTTAATTTAATGTCTAATTCTATATATAAATATTCATTCTCTTACCTCAGTTTTCCTTTTCCTTTTTCTTTTCTTCATTGTATTCCTTACTATAAGACTTAACACAGAGATTACACCAATGAGAATAACCATCTTTACTATATGAGTCTGAATAGAAGAATTTCACACTCTTAACTTCTCCACAGTTACCACACTGTTTTTCTCTAATATTAGATTTTAGGTTTTTTACTTTGTGTTTGACTTCCTTTCCTAAATCATCGATTTTATTGACAGTCATATACATTGTCTTATCCCCAATTACTACTTTCTCACTGTTTACTATTTTAGTGTTGAAGAATCTCCTTATCTCACTTTCAGACTTTACAGTCTTTATGGGTTTTATGTTTTGCATAATCAATACATTAAGTACTAATCTACAAATTATTTTAATCAGTTAGATTTTCCCAATTCTTATTTACCCAACACTTAAATTCAAAGTCTTCACTATCTTCCTCTTTCTTCCTTAACCAAAATTTACAATAATCCTCCCCCATAGATTTAATTTGAGGTATAAATTTATCATTGTAGAAGTCTTTGAAAGTATCATTTGGTATGTTCCAATTATATTTCTTCTTTAGATTTCTCATTTCTTCAAAAAATACATCTGTAAATACTTCTTTATCCCACTTTTGACACATATACATTACATTGTCATATAAATCATAAAGGGTGTTGAATGTTTTAGTTTCTTTAACTACATAATCCTTATAGGTAATGTTTTCCATTGATGAATGTACACTTGTTCTTTTTCTATACCTATATATTTTCATTTCCATCAACCATTTACCTTCTATTAAACTATCACATATTTCAAAGTGAATACTTCTCTTCTTATTTTCATTCATTCTCCTATTGTAGTTCTCCTTTCTTCTAATTTCCTCTTCTTTTAGAAAGAACTTTCTATTCTCTTCCTCTTCCTCTTCAGTTTTGTGTTGGTAGTAGAAGTCATAATAGGTGTCATCCTCCCAAAACCCTTTTCTTCCTTCTCCCATATTTAAGTTATATGTATTTATTCTTTCTGATTTAGGGAAGAGTGATACATAGTAGTTGGGTAGTTGATTACCCTTTGTATATGTCTTTTTTAGAGTGTTGGTTATTAACTCCATAAGTGACTTTACATTGAAGTCATTAAAGTCATTGAGTGGGTTTTCTCTACTGTAATCATCATATCTCCAAATGACAATTAATCTTACTGAGTTGTTTCTATTCCAATTCTTATAATTTTTCATAGTTTAATTAGTGATTTATTGAATACATCAAATACATTTCTGTTTGTCTTTCCAATATGTTTACACATATATCCTACATAATCTCTACTACTGTCGTAGTTATCAACCCAATTCATTCCTTTTCTATCCCAACTATTTTGAACTGTCTTTTTGAATATGTCTTCACTCAGACTACTACTTACAATTAGGTGGTGGTGGATTCCAATACCTATATCATCCAATTCATCTACCACAAAACCATTGACTGAATCATCTAATTCATATAGGTTGTTAAAGAGTCTACCAATGTTTTTTCTACCATTAGATGTCTTCATTTCTCTTCTCCTATAACTTAAACCAACACAGTAATCCCAATCTTTACCATTCTCAGTAAGTGAGTAGTTTTTCATCCAACTACCCATTCCATTTCTTCTATTAATGTCTTTTTCTGTGTTTGTGTATATCATTTTAAAGTTATTAAAAGTCAGTATTCATTTCAATTTTATCATTCCAATTAGAAGTGTTATTTAAAATATATCTATTATATGTTTGAGTTGTTTGCTTATTTATATCTTTCAAAAGATCAACAATTGACATTTCTTTTAGAGGTATTTCTCTTCTACCTTCCCTATCATTTATTAGATGACTGATTAAATAGTGGTTAAATATTCTATCCCATATATAGTATTTGTATACTCTATCCTTATATTCTAATTCATCTTCTAATGGTGTTGGTTTTTTATCTAATTGGAAATTAAATCCCCAATTCATAAGGTTCATAAAATCTCTCATTCCATCTCTGTCATCATCTTCCCAACCACTTAAATAGTGTTCTACTGTTATGTTTTCTAATTCTTCACTCATAATTTTAATCATAATTTTAATTTATTTATTAATTGTTATTGTTTACTTTTTCCACCAACCCACCCAACCTAATAAGGTTATTTAATAGGTTTTATATCAACCAAAAATTCTCATTATTTTCATCTATAGATTCTAAACTATCTTTTGCTTTATTGAGTAAACCAATTAGTTTCTTTTTGCTATTCTCAACCACCATATAGTTTGGATTATATCTATCAACTTTTTTACCACAACCAAAGATTTTACCTTTTAGTTTTATGTTTACCAATAGTTTGTTTTCCATACTGTTTGATGGTTTCCAAAATCTATTTTCATTGACTTCGTAAATTTTACCATTGACAGTCTTATTGAGTTTGAGTAGGGTTAAGTTTTCTCTCCCTTCAATAATTTCAATCTCTGTGTCAATAGAGTTTAAGATTCTCTCCTTTAAGGATTTTGTCTTTCTGACTCTACTTTCAGTGGTAGTTTCAATCCCTAAACCACTAAAGAAATCTGTTGTTTCACCCTTTGTTACTGTTTTGTTTTCTAATACTTCACTCATAATTTTAATTTATTTATTTATTCCTCTCTGTTTGTTTACCATTGATGGTGAGAGGATTTACCCACCAATATTTTATTAGTTGTTATGCTACCATTTTTAGTGTATTATCAAATGATTGTTTGTATTGTTTTAAGTCAATCACATCTTTTGGTAATCTCCAATCAAAGTATCCATCAATTGGTATACATCTATTACCATTTTCATCAGTATGATTTTCATTTTCTAAAACATATTCACACCACCTATTGAATAATTCATCAAATTTATTTTCCAATTCTTCTTCACTTATTCTGTTGTTGTTGTAGTCTGCTATAGACATATTCCATTGTAGTTTAAGTGATGTTTTTCTGTTTAGTGTTTTAATTTTTGTTGTTTCCATTTTGTTTGTTTTTTAATGATTATATACTAATTTACCATTTGTTCTATTCTAACTAAAGTGTTAGTCAAACTGAGAATAGAATATGTTTGAATCATTCTCATATCTATCTAACATTGTCTTTAAGTTCATTTCTTTTCCTTCACCTTTTGACTTAATGACATTGTAGTCTAATACCAATTCATTCCATTTCATTACCATCCAATAATCCATTTATTATCCTACCATTTTAAGTTGTTGTCTATACTGTTTAGATGATTCTCTAACACACTGTTTACATACATTCTGAAAACCATCACTATTGTAGGTTGATGTATAGAAGTTATACTCAGTCATCTTAGTTTCTTTACAGTTTTTACAACACTTAGTAGTTACTTTATAGTTACCAACTACTTCTTTTCTTCTGTTGATTTTTGAATTGATAAAATCCTTTTTGATAGTTACCATCCAATACTGTCTGTCATTCATTCTAACTGATACACCACCATCTAATGGTTGGTTGTATAGTTTTACTATCTCATTTGGTTTGTTGATTGTTTTAATTAGTTTCATAGTTTCAGTTGTTTTAATTATTATACTCTAATTTACAACAATGTCTATTCTAACTATATTATTAGGTTAATACAGAATAGAATGACTATGTACTAAAAATCTTTAGGGAGAGGGTAATAGGTTACCTATTGACTTTACCCAAAAAGTCTTTTGTAGGGAACTAAACTAAAGGTGTTTTTTTATTAATAGAGAAGGTGTTTCTTCTCCTTATTTCTCCATCCACTTTGGGATTTATACTTTACAAAGAATACACTTAAGTCACTTTGAGATTTGTAATCTACAAAATGTATCTTCTTATCAGACTGAGATGAGTAGTTTACAAAATACCACAATCCTTCATTACCAATTGATTGAGATTTGTAGTCTACTTTAAATACTTTTAAATCACATTGAGATTCATAATCAACAACAAATACTGTTAAGTCAGATTGTGATTTATATTGAGTGGAGTATACACTTTGAGAGTATACCACTATTGGGAATAGAATGAGTATTAAGATTAATCTCATCATATCAAATCTTCAAATTTTATCTTTTCATTGTATAGATTCTCTTTTGTCATTACCATAATGTATAACTTTTCAAAACACATATCCCATATCTCACTTTTCAATCTATCCTTACTCAATCTTCTTTTACTTTCAATTACTTTACTAACTATCTCTCTCACCTTCTTATCACTCCCTAAGTAGATTGGTTTATTATATCCTTTATATTTAAGGTTAATCATCCAATAGATTGCTTCACTTCCATCATTGAGTTTCTTTGTATTGGTAGAAACATTCATATTCATACTATACTCTTCCTCTAAGTGTTTGTTTTGATTGTATATCTTCTCACACCTATTAGAGTTTTTATCGATCTTAGATTCTAATTCTTTTATATCATCTTTCAAATCCTCAATTGCTATGTAATCCCTTTCAATACTTCTCATTATGTTATTGTATTTAGCAATAGGTTGTCTGTCTATACTCTTCATCTTTTTGAATACAGACTGAGGTATTTTACCAAATCTTTCTTTTAGTTTTTTCATACTCAAAGTTACACTTTCTATTCAAACTTTAAAACCAACCCTTTTAGAGAATAGATTTAAAGTGGAAATGTATTTCAAAATTTCTTCTCTAACAAAGGGAAATGTTTTTTGAGGGTATTTATATGTAGACACATTTAATATGGGAGAATAACTATAAAAACCTATTTAAAAATGATGTCTAAATATTATTTGAGGTGAGATTTTTTTAAAAAGAGAATTTTTTCCTTAAAATCTTCTATACTTAAAACTCAAATAAATAATATTATTGAATTATATATTAAAAAAATATATCAATCTACCACCAATTTAACACCATCGATTTAATACCACCCAATTAGGATATTAGAATTATATAATTGTTAAGTGTATGTCTTTTATGTTGTTAGATTTATAGATTGGTTTCTTCTTAAATTTTATTGAATCTTTATATTCCACATTAAGATTAATAGAATAGTATTTG
>Ga0180120_10002019_pt1 | contig 10313 bp, 7 predicted proteins | sample CPBDNA_3_FD_129677 | JGI IMG/M metagenome (GOLD analysis project Ga0180120, IMG submission 129677) | Freshwater to marine salinity gradient microbial communities from Chesapeake Bay, USA - CPBay_Spr_31_0.2_DNA (version 2) (version 2) | ecosystem: Environmental > Aquatic > Marine > Coastal ... | reverse complement strand
TGCGTTACCACTAATATCTAATGAAGCAGCATCTACTTCTCCAGTTACAGTAATACTATCTACAAAAGCATCTTTCCATCTTACTCCTGTTGAACCTAAATCAACATCGCTATCTGATTGTGGGCCAAAGATATTATCGCCAAGATAAACTTGTTCTACGTTATTAGCATAGAAGTGTATTTCATCTGCTGTTTCAAAATCTATCTTTGTCTGATCATCTTCACCAATCTTTATGTCAGTTGCAAGTAATGAAGTGATTCCTGTTTGTGCTGCGTCTACTGAAAAAGTTAAATCATACGGATCGCCATCTGTACCATTATCCGTATCTGTCCAGTTTGTAGTTATTCCTGAACCAATAAACTTTACTTCTTTAGCATTAGAAAGAGTAACTTCTGTACCATCATCATCTTCAAGAACAAACTCTGTACTATCAACCTGAGAGTCTACATAAGCTTTAATAGATTGTTGTGTGGCTAGTTTAGTTGCTGAATCAGAAGCCATGTTATCTTCATCAAGAACTGCTGTACCGCTAACACCTGTATTTAAAACAGGACTTGTTAATGTTTTATTTGTTAATGTATCTGTACTTGCTTCTGTAACAAGATTAGATGGAGGTATAATATCTGATAAATTAGTCATAGTTTATGTCCCCGGCTTTGTAGGCCAATCACTATCTTTTAAATTAGGCCAATCGCTATGTGTTGGTAAATCTCTTAATGCTTGTCTGTATGTTTTCCAGTTGTCAGCCATTGTGACATCTGCTAATCCCATCCAATCTGTTTCTGTAAGTAAAGAATTTCTTTGACTTCTTATAGTTGCAGCAGCTTCAGTATCTAACTGAGCTTGATAAACTTCTTCATGTTTAGCTTTAGTAGTTTTAACACCATCATCATCCGTGGTGTCAGCAAACATATCTTCTTCTTTCCACTTTTGAATCCAGTTATCTTTTGCATCTTGTTCTACACCATCTCTAAGAACTTGTTTATAAGTTGAGCTTGGAGTAGGTCGTGGTGTTTCAAAAACTACATCAATCCCTAAAGCTTCATATACACCTTCTCCCCATACTTTAGGCATAGACATATTTTTATTAGCTATTATAAGTTCTTGTTTAGTTTTTATGCTGCCGTCTGATTTAAGACGATATTCGTTTGCCATTATTATCTCCTACGAAAAAGCTAAATATAAATATGTACCGCCGTCTGCATTTAATCCGGCGGGAGCAGATGAAGTAACTGTAAATCCTGAAGAGTGTGGCTCAACATAACTTGTTGATGCAACTTGCGCCCCTCCATTCGCTGTCCAGTATTTAGCTTCTGACGCTGTAAATGTTTGTATAGTATCAAAGACATACCAATCGCCAGTAGTATCAATACGCTTTATCATTACAAATCTTGCAGAAGCCCCTAAGTCTGTAACATTTAAATCATTGCCTGTACCTGAATATTCATTGACTGCACTTACACCCGCTAAAGATGCAAAAAGAAGAACTTGATACGAACTACCACTTTGATTTAAAAAATAACTAGTATTAACAGTAATGGCTGTCGCACTTCCAAGAGTGCCACCCCATCCCGTATTTGAATAAGCATCAGTTTTATTTAAAAATAATCGTCCAGTATTATTATATGAACCAGAACCAACACTGTTTAAAACATTCCAATCTTCTGTTGCACTAGTTTTTTTAAAGATTAATAATTCTGGCGCAACTCCTAAATTATGTTTGACATCCATAGGAGCAGTTGCATTCCCATCGTAAACAACTACATCAAACACTTTTGGTTGTCTTCGCCAACTGTATCCAAGAGTATTTGCGCTATTAGCAGCATAGCTATACCAACCGTTTTGATAATTGAACATCATTTCAGCTAAATTAGTCAAAGCAGCAGTAGTTGTCGTTTGCAAGTATTTTTTAGGTAAAAAGCGAGAAGACACTACCCCGCCTCCTGTGCTAGAAACAGAATGATAAAAACCCCAATCCACAGGAAATCCCGGTTTAAAACCCGGCGCATTAGCGGTCAACTCAACACTACTAAAAACCTCAGTACCCGCATCAGGTTCTTTCATAGGGCCACGGCGTATTGCTATGTAGGCATAAGTTGAATTTGCTTCAAACTTTCCACCAAGATTTGCAAAACCTGTGGCTGTAGGGACGACTCGTACTGCCGATTCTGCCCCTTCCGCTGAAGAAGAGTTCAAATAGAACTCACTATTATAAGTGTGCGCGAACCCTCGCATATTGTCGTATTGAAGGTATCCTCCACCATCATTTGTTCTAATAAAAACCGCCCACTGAACTTCAAAACCACAGTCAATATAAAAATCATTGTAGTTGTTAGGAGTTGAAAAAGTTCCACATTTTATAATCGCTTTATCTTCATCATCACCAAAAATCTGACTTGCTGTATCTGTTCCTTCTGCAAAAACATAAGCAACATAAGTACGACCAGACCCATTAACCTCATTATCTGTGCCAACATAAAAAACAGAAGTAGTTGGGTCTATGTTGTTGTAACTTGAATCGCCAAAAACTCCGTTGCCAGAGCCAGTAGCAAATGTTGATGAATTTGATAAATTACCATAACCAGTAGGAATACCACTATGATAAACAGCCCAGTTTTGCGTATGAGATGTACACTTTACGATAATCGTGCCTACTTTTGCATCTAGTCCATGAGAAATTGCTCTACTGCCTGTTGCGTTACCTGTCCAAGTAACAACATCAAAAAATCCTGTTTGTTTCCTAAAACTCCAACTAACATACTCACTTGACGCATCATTAATCGACCCATCTTGCCCACCAATTCTGAAACCATTAGAATTAAATTGGTCTATACCATGATTAGAGCCTGAAGCTGAATTAGTTCCTTGAGCAGCGGTACTTGCTGAATCAAGATACTTATTAACTCCTCGCTCTGTGTCATACAACCGATGATAATTTCCGTATTTGCGATCTTTACACCAAACCAAACCTCCTTCTTCATCAAGGTCAATTCCGTTGGTAATAGTATTTGCACTATTTACACCGTCATAAAGAAACGTAGAAAATACATCTTCCACATAAGTAGCTCCACCTGCGGCAGCAGTTCCCGCAGCAGCGTGTAATAATTTTTTAGCTGATCCTGACATTATTATTCCTTTATGCTAATGCTTGTCCGGCAGTAAAACCATAAAAAGTTGTACCGCCATCTACAGTTAAAAATACAAATACGTCTACACCATCATTTGTTGAGGTTAATGTTGGTGCAGTACCTCCGGGCCAATCTACATCCCCTTGCCATGTAATTGTTTTAGCAGAGGAGCCTTGAATTACTTTTACTGTAAAAATACCTGCGTCTGGAGGATCATTACTAAAAGTTAATGTTAAGGCACTAGAAACGCCATTTAAATCTACAATAAAATTTGTTGAAGCTTGTAAGTCAAGTGCTACTGCATTACTACTTATTGAACTAGTTACATCTACAACCTCTTCAACAATACCTTTTGTAAATCTAACAACACCATTAGCATCTGCTGATACAACCTTAGAAGCTGCTGTGCTTCCTAGTGTTGCTAAGTCTAAATAATTTAACTCTGCTGTAGTTGCTGTAACCCCATCAAGTTTATTAAGTTCTGCCGCAGTACTTGTAACTGCTGTGCTGTCTATTACAAGTCCATCTTGAGGTACAACTACTCTAGCAGCACCACCTAAAATTAAATCATCGGCTGATGTATCCCACAACATATAAGCACTTGCTGTATCTCCAAAAAACTTAACATCATATCCTGTATCATCAACACCCACTGTAACAGTATTATCTATTTGTACTGCACCATCTATATCTACGGCATCAAGATTTGTTGTGCCATCTATATCTGCATTACCTGAAATGTCTAGAGTTGCAGCATCTAACTCTCCTGTAAGAGTTACATTTCTAAAACTTGCAATGTCTTTATTAGAATCAACTACAACAGCTTTACTCGCCACAACTGTTCCCGCAGTAGAACCATCTAAAAGATTAAGCTCTGTAGCCGTTGAAGTAACAGCAACATCTTCATTAACTTTAGGAGATGTTAGTGTTTTGTTTGTAAGAGTTTGTGTCCCTGCCGCAGTTACGGCATTACCACCCTGACCACCAACCTGTGCGTAAACTCTCCAAGTACTTCCATTATAAACAAATTGAACACTAACTCCAGTTATATCTAATACAAAATTAGCAGCAGTACCATCAATAGTTGATCCATTACGAGCAACAGTTAAATTATTAGTACCAAAAGCATCACCAGAGTCAGCAACAATAATCTGCGCTCCGGCTGATGGCGAAGAAGGTAAAGTAACTGTAAATGCTCCACCACTAGTATTAGCAAGAACACCTTCTAAATCTGAAGCTGTATAGTTTGCAGTTTTAGCAACATAAGTAACTCCGCTTGCTGCGGGTGCAGACCAAGCAATATCAGTACCATCAGATGTTAAAATTGTATTAGCACCACCTTTTGTAAGAAGTGCAGATGCTCCACTAGAGTTTCCATAAATTAAAGAACCTCTAGAAACCGCATCAAGTAAATTAATCTCTGCTGCTGTAGAAGTTACGGCAGTACCATTAAGAGATAAAGCATCAGTTTCTAATGTACCATCAATATCAGCATCACCAGAAATATCTAATGATCCTGCATCTAGCTCTCCTGTTAGAGTTATATTTCTAAAACTTGCTACATCTTTATTAGCATCTACTGTTACTACTTTACTTGCTACTACTGTACCTACAGATTGACCTGTATCATTGTAATTAATTTCGGTAGCTGTTGCAGACACTACTACATCTTCATTAATCTTAGGAGATGTCAGTGTTTTATTTGTAAGAGTATCTGTAGATACAAGAGATACTAATGTTGAATTAGCACCTGCGGGTAGCATTAAAGTATTAGTAACACTTGCTGAGTGTGGTTGTCCGTAAACTTTCTGACCATGACTATTATTCTCACAGTTGAATACTACTGCACCTGAGTTAGTATTTCCTCTAACTACAACTGTACCTGTACCATTTGGTGCTAAATCAATATTAGCATTAGAAGTTGTAACAAGATCGTTACCATTTAAATCTAAGTTACCACCTAGTTGTGGACTACTATCTTCTACTACGTTAGCTAAGTCTCCGCTTGAACCAGTACCCGCAATAATAGCTGATCTAGTAACTTTTTTAAGACCACCACCAGATGTATCAACTGCTAACAAAACATCGTTATCAGCAGCAGTACTAATTTCTGCTAAATCTCCTACAGCAACAGGGTTAAAATTAGTACCATCAGCAACTAAAATATGCCCTGAAGTATTTGTTCCCATCGTAAGATCATCACCACTAATAGTAAGATCGCCTGATATAGTAAGATTTCTTATGCCAGTATAATCTTTGTTAGCATCTAATATAACTGCTTTAGAAGCTACGGCAGTTCCTATTGCCGTTGAACCAATATCAAGGGCATTTAATTCTGCTACAACAGCGGTTATACCATCTAAAGCATTGAGTTCTGCTGTGGTAGCTGTTACACCATCAAGGATATTGAGTTCGGCTGTAGTGCTTGTAACACCATCAAGAATGTTAAGTTCTGCTGCGGTACTTGTTACACCATCAAGAATATTTAATTCTGCTGTAGTACTAGTTACACCATCAAGAAGATTTAATTCTGTTGCGGTGCTTGTTACGCCATCTAAAATATTAAGTTCAGCAGCAGTACTAGTTACACCATCTAAAATATTTAGTTCTGCCGTAGTGCTTGTAACACCATCAAGAAGATTAAGTTCAGCAGCAGTACTTGTTACACCATCTAATATATTAAGTTCGGCTGCTGTAGAAGTAATTGCTGTACCATTAAAATTTATAGCATCTAAGTATGCTGTACCATCAATATAAACATCGCGCCACTCTTGGCTAGAAGAACCTAAGTCATAAGCACTATCTGTATTAGGAATAATATTACTATTTACATCTGCACCAAATACAACATTGTCATCTGCTGCATCACCTAAAGTAAGAGTGCCTCCATTGAATGTTGTAGTTCCTGTAACTGTAAGATTTCCACCTATGCCTACATTACCAGTAGTTGTTATACTATCTATATAAGCATCTTTAAAATACTTACTAGATGTTCCTAAATCTAAATCGCTATCTGCATTGGGTACTAATGCTCCATCTTGTAAAACCATTTGTTTTGCTGCGGCACTAGAAACCTCTACATAAAATTCCCAAGTATTACTAGTAGTAAGAATTTTATTTAGAAAATCCTGATCACCAATAGTATGTATGTTACCGCCTTCTCCTGCTGTCCCATCGTGTTGATGTCCGGTAGTGCTACTGGAAGCATATGAAAAAGCCGTTAGAAGTCTGTTATATTCATCATTAAATAAAGCAGCAGTAATGGTATCTCCATCCGCTAAACTACTCTGTCTTACATAACTTGTACCCATTATTATCTCCTACCGGAAGGTCTATAGTCTACATAGAAACCATTTATTGAATAAGGTGCATTAGTGTCCTGACTAAATATTTTAAATGCTATGTTGTGTCCACTTCCTTGTACTGCCTGTCTTGCCATAGGATCGCTTGAAGCTCCGAATACTGCTGTACCAAGTGTTGAATCTCCAAATACTGCCGGAGTTGGTATGGAATCTAATGTATAGTTTGGTGGCTGTGGTCTATTAGTATCATCAAAATCATATGTTATCTTTAATGTAGGCTGCACTGTTCCTTCAGGTGTAAAAGATATTTTTGTGTAATGTAATGTTTTTAATGTTCCTGCATCTCCAAAATCTAAATTAGGTGTTTTATATCTTGCATCTATATTTGTTGATGTTCCTGCGGGATTAAAAGCATTGCCTGTGTTATGATTATACACATAGCCATCTTTATCTCCGTGATATATTTGTTCTACACTATCAGCATCAAAACCTGATGTAAAGGCATGAGCTTGGATTCCTATTGTTTCAGACCACTCAAAACCTTGTGGTGTTATTGTTCCTATAATTCCTTTTGCTGTATCTGTAGAAGCTGAACCTGCACTATAAAATAATCTATATTGAGATTTACTTCTTAATACTGCACTAGATATAACTAAAGAACCTATGTTAGCAGCTAAAGAAGCTACAATAGATTGTATTTGTCTTGATACTGAGCTTAACTCTACGTCACCAATACGCGCTGTACCTGCAACTAAACGAAATCCATCGGGGCTTAAAAATATAAGATCACCACCAATCTCTTGAATACTTCTACCATCTAAACAACCCACGTTTTGTGTAATAGGTGTTATAGCTATAGAGTCAGAATTATTTATATTAGATAGTTTGTAAATACTGTTTTTACAAAATATGATTAAATCACCACGGAAACTGCTTAACCCTACTACTTGATCGTCTAATACAATACTACCTGCACCGCCACCAGAAAAACTATTTATGTCACTAGTGCTGCTATAAAATATAGTATTAGGTGCTGTAGCTGCTCCTGCAACTACTAAGTGTTTATCATGTATAGTACATTGTTTTGGAAAGTGTGTACCACTAACTGTAATTTCTTCATAAAAGAAAGTTCTATCTGCTAAAGCACCTGTGCCTGTCATTTTAAATAAGGCGGGTTTTGCACCAGAACCTATATCAGTTATTACTACTTCACCATAAGTAGTGTTTCCTTCAAACAATGCAAAATTTGCATACGATTGATTTGTTCTAGCGGCTGCACTTCTACCTGAGAATGTAGAAAAATTATCTCCTGAACCGCTAACACTTGCACGATTTATTTGTAACCAACTTGTACCATCTAAACTAAAATAAAGATTAGTACCTGATGCTGCAATAACACCATCACCATAAACAAAAAGTCCTAATATAGCATTAGAACCATTAGGTCTTGCTGCACTACTACCACCATAAAGTGTGTAACCATTTATTCTTCTGTAGCCGCCATCTGGATCAACTTCAAAGTTTTGTAACTCTGTAGCAAATCCGGGCTGCTGTAACATTTGAAACTGGTTAAGATTAGTGTTCAGACCGCCTTGACAAGATAAACCAAATGCTTGCATAGTTAATCAAACCTTACTCTGTCATCAGACATATATGTTGGAACAGTCCCTATTAAGTTTTCCCTCATGCTTCTTAATCCTTTTTTGTAATCTTCTAAAGCAAAAGCTGCCATTTGAGGGTTGTCTTTAAACTGATGTGTATAGTACCTAGCTTTAGAAAGTATTACTGTTTTATACAGATCAGGAAAAACTATTGCATCGCTGTGTGCAGATAGTTCTGTTGGTAAATCATAAGCAAAAAACCAAACCTTATAAACTTTATCAGGTATAGGACTTAAACCAAACTTTCTTGCATCAGGACTTCTAATAACAAAACGTGGTTCTCCACCTGTAGCTTGATCAGCATCGTCAGCATTTTCCGCTGTACGTCTAAAGTCTTTCCATTGTTCTATTGTTATGAATCTTAAATTTTTAGAAACATAAGGGGCTGCTTCGCCGCTTACTCCTACTGTTGTAAGATAAAAATTATCCCAATCTATAGAACCATAATCATCTTTTATAGATGAACTAGCAGCTTTTAATTCATACCACCTAGTTGCGGCTGTAGTATCTACAGAAACATTACCATACATAGGATCGGTAGCTCCGCTTTCTCCTGTTGCTAAGAAAGGCCACTGAGGTTCTTCATTTGCTATGTCTAGGTATGATCTGTTAATACAATCTTTTGCATGTTGTTGTATTCCTACAGCACTAGAAAAAGTTGAAGAAGTTAGTACAACCTCATTCAACTCTCTTAATAACTCATTTGATAATTGTAAAAATGTAGTAGCCATTATTATTCCACAGGTTCTTTATGATTTACTGGATTATTAGAATTTCTAAAAATACGATCATAATTATCTTTGTATTTTTCTTTATCTTCATTTTTTAAATAACACCCGCTAACTTTAACTTTTCCTTTAGGATTAAATCTAACAGGGTTTTTTTCACTTCCTAATTGTGGCATACTATATTTCCTTTAAATTAAAGGGGGCATATTTCAGCCCCCAATAATATTAGTCTATACCGTAGAATGATGAAACTAACGCATCGGCACGTAGTACCTTAGACCCATAAACATGGAGTCCACGGACTATATCGCCAAAGCTATCAGGATCACGAATTACTTCAGTATTTGTGATGGTTTGTGCTGTCGCAACTGCTGACATATGACCTGCAATACACTTACCTGCTGCGTTCGTAGTAGCAGCAATATTGTTAGTCTTATACATATCAAAGCCACGTAACTTACCAGATGATACTAGTCCATTACGGATTGAACCTTGACCTGCATTGTAGTCAACAGACAGAAGTTTAGAAGAACTTTGAACAAGTACTTCATAGAACTCTGGATTTGCTAAGAACCAACGACCCTCTTCAGGAACATTTTGCTCGTCAAGTAGACGCGCCATGCGTGAAAGAACATCTATTGGGTCATGCTCACCAGAAGCAAAACCTATGTCAAGATTACCAGTGCCATCAAAAGTTCCTGCTGCAAGGTCAGTTGCATTGTCAGAACCTAAGATGTGGTTAGGACTAGATGCGGATACTCCTGCAAACATAGTTGCAATTACACCCTCATCATAAGCATCCTTTAGCGAGTAAGCTGCTGAAGATGCAGCAACGTCACGGAAATTAACGTGAGACATATTAGTTTCAATATCGTCTACGATAAATTTAAATGCGTTAGCTGTATCTACGACCAAAGTTAGTTCTTGGTCAGTTAGCTTAGTTGCGGTTACGTCTGCGCCCCTTTCATACTGATAGACAGTGATTTCAGGTTCTTTGATAATCTTTACAGAGTCACCAAAGGACGCAATCTCACCTGCGTAATCTGTATTAGTAATTGCTTCTGCAACAGATGACTTCCTAAAGAAATTTAGGACGGTCTTAGAATAGACCGAAGGTAAGAAAAACGAATTGTTTTGACCTGAAACAGAGTTACCAAAGTTAGCATTGGTATCCGTTGATGGTTCAAAAAATTGATCAGATTGGTTATAAGCCATTGTAATATCCCCTTAAACTTATTTAGCTATTCTGCCTTCTGATAAAGCCAATTTAATTTCACTTTCATAACGATCAAATTGATCAATAGACATACTAGCAATTTCTTTTTCTGTCCAAATTTTTGGAGCCTTTGAATCTACCGCTGTTGTTTTTGTAGACACCATATCAGCGGCAGAGCCTTGCTCTTTCTTTTTGGACTGCCTCTTTTGTGGTGACTGAGCTACACCTGTTTCCATTTTGTAAAGGTCTATAGCACGACTAGCTAAAGTCGCATCACT
>Ga0180120_10002012_pt1 | contig 10323 bp, 11 predicted proteins | sample CPBDNA_3_FD_129677 | JGI IMG/M metagenome (GOLD analysis project Ga0180120, IMG submission 129677) | Freshwater to marine salinity gradient microbial communities from Chesapeake Bay, USA - CPBay_Spr_31_0.2_DNA (version 2) (version 2) | ecosystem: Environmental > Aquatic > Marine > Coastal ... | reverse complement strand
GTCAATGTATTTTTTTGAGTTTAAATGAAAATTAGCCATTGTTAATAAACTGAGATCGTCGAGGATCCTCGTCCCAAGTTGAGTTACTAGTATAATAAAAATGTATTAGATTATTTCTAGTAACATCCGCTGGAGTCTCTAGTTTATTTGGAAATCCGTGAACTAAGTTAGTATCGTATTCCCAGAATATAAGTCTGTTGGGCTTTGGCATTACTTTTTGAATACATTCTGTTTTGTCATCGTCCCAAAACTCTAATGCTCCGCCCCATTCTTCTACCCATTCTTCGTTTAAGTATAACATTAGATTTACACTTCTGTTTAACTTTAGTCTATTGTTCCAATTAAAGTCTGTATGTAGATCTAGTTTGCTTTGAGAAGCGATAGTGCATAATCCGCCACCTAAAAAGTGCGGGTCAGGAATTAATCCCTCACTGTCAGTAATTGATTCTAACCAATTAACTGTCTTGGAGGAATTAAAACAGTTTGCAATTGTTTCAACTATGGGAGCTTCTGTTAAATTGCGACATTCTTTACGCTTGCTATTACTGTAACCGTTTTCAAAAGTTAACCATTCGGTAATAAGACTGATTTGATTTGTTGCTTCTTTAAAAATATTAGCTGGTAAGAAATTGTCAATTATCCATATACGTGCTGGCTCGTCGTAATGTGTTGCTGGACGCTTTACATTAGTTAGTTCATTAAAAAATTGGTAAACTTCATCGTGCATTTTGTTTTTCCACTAATTTATTATAATTATAATCTGCAATCTCTTGACACGCTGTAACTAACTGGTTAAGTTCGTCAGCAGGCAATTTTGAAATACGCTCTATTTCATTTACAATCATATTTAGTCGAACACTATTATCGGTTGCACGATCATAGCTTTCATCAATTATGCCACTAAATGTTTTAAACCCTAAATTACGCAAGTCTTGTAACCAAAACGGAGTTGACAAAGCAATAAAGGGCCTGCGACATGCGATTGCTTTATACGCCTTTTCTGTAATACTACTAGGTGCAAAATCTCTGTCGTACATTGTTTCTTCAGAGTAGCCTTTTTGATCGTAGTGTGTTTCAATAATAATGTGAATATTAGATGATTGAATTGCATCATACGTAATGTTTGACCATTTATTTAATACGTCTGTTGAGTTTACAATTGTGTCAGTCGGCAATTCATGTGGGCACTGTTTAAGCCACCTTTTTACATCCTTGGTTATATTTGTAAATCCTATTTTTTTTAGATCTTCTAACATAATACTTTTAGAGAATGTCTTAGGAGGGTTACAATACGGCCATATATTGAAAAAAGAATAGATAAAGTTGTTTTCTAAAATTCCTTTTTCTAATAGTTCAACATATAATCTTAATCTCCAATTTCTATAATTTCTACTTAGCGAACTAAACAACTTAGTTGGAGATAATTCGTATTGCGGCAATGCCACTTCAGTAAGTAAATAATTATAAACTTGAATATCGACTCCTTCAATCTCGTGTGTTTTTAACATTCGAATAAGATAATCTCTATGATTTTCATCCATAACTATTAGGGTTAGTTGTGCAGGATCAATTTCGTGCATCTTAATTGTTTTTACTACATCGTTAACAAAACTAATATCGAATGTTTCAGAATTGTTGTCGTGCATTAATCTTACAGTGGGATTGTTTTTAATGTGCTGCCAGTTTGCACCGTTAACAGCGTTGTGTAACGGAATGTTCTCCATTAAGCTATCGTAAGGATGATGGTAATATGTTATGTTGTCATCATTTAAATTAACATCAGTTAACTTGTTATACTCTGTAAACACATAATCATGCCCCCATTTTTTACCCGACTTACTGTATACTAGCATCTACCTGTTCCTTAATCCAAGGATATGTTTTTAACAATCCGTATTCTAGATCCTCGCTAGGACGCCACCCTAGACTTTTTTCAAGTAGCTCGTTATGACTAGAGCGTCCCATTACACCGACAGGTCCTTGTACATTATTAATTTCAATTGTATTCTTTCCAGCAATTTGTGCAATTAATCTTGCAAGGTCATTAATACTAATCATACGTTCACTACCTAAATTAATAGGAAAATTAATGTTACTATGCATAATTCGGTTTAACCCTTCAACACATTCATCGATATATAAAAAACTACGTGTTTGATTGCCTGGTCCCCAAATGTCTACTGAGCCGTTACTTTCAGCAACTTTGCGGCATAGTGCAGCTGGTGCTTTTTCTTTACCGTCGTTCCAACTTCCTTGCGGGCCAAATACATTATGCAATCTTACTACCTTAGCATCAATGCTATAATTTTTAGCGTATGTTAGATATAAGCGTTCACTAAACAATTTTTCCCAACCGTACTCTGTATCGGGCTCTGCAGGATATGCACTTGATTCAGAACATAACGGATTGTCTGGATCGGTCTGATTACGCTCGGGGTATACACATGCACTGCTTGTATAAAGAATCTTTGGAACAAGATGTTGTGCAGCAGCATGAATCATATTTAAATTAATCATTGCCGAATTGTGCATAATTGCACTATCGTGGTCGCTAATTGCAATATACCCCGTGCCGCCCATATCGGCTGCAAGTTGGTAAATTTCGTCAAATTCCTTTCCAGAAATTAATTCTTCTACTCGTCGAGGATCGCGCAAGTCGTACAAATAAAATTCATCAGCGTGAGTTTGGTCATACAACGGTTCTTTAATATCTGCTCCAACTACGTAATGCCCTTGATGTTTTAGATTTTTTACTAAATGGTATCCAATAAATCCGCCAGCGCCTGTTACTAATATTTTCTTCATGTATTAATTTCCATATTTGTTTTTAAAGTTTTCTAGTTCAACATGTTCCATTGTTGCAAAATGTTTTGAATTAAACTCAACAATATCCTTTACATTGTAACTAAACTCTAGTTTCTTTTCTTCACTCCACGCTGCGATCTCTTCTACAAGTTTAACAATCTTGTCATAACGTTTTGCATCATTTCTAATAGTGTCGTAGCTCTCATCCCAAAACTCACTAAATGTTTTAAATCCCATATCCTTAACGTGTTGCAAACTACCAACTGCTCCCATCATAATAAACGGTTGCATGAATGCAATAGGCTTAAAAGTTTTTTCTGTGATGTGGATTTCTTTATTGAAAAAGAATGTTTCACTAATAATATTTATTAGTGAATCGTTAAAGTATTGCTCAGTATCGAACTCGTTTGATTCCATTGGGTAACTACTAAAGTTGTGCGTATCTAAAATTAACGGCAATGACGCCTGCGCATCTTTGATTTCTTCAGTAGTATACTTGAACTGCGGATAGCGTTGTCCCAAGTACACTGCATTACTTTCATACGAAGCGCCTGATTCAGGTTGGGTTGCATCCATACTCATATAGAACTTATCTAACAGTCCTTTACGATGCATGTCTAAATAAAATGCTACCCTATGATCGCTCCATCTACGCTGGAAACACAAAAAATCTTTCTTTCTTGGACCAGGAACATATTCTATGTTTTTATATTTTTCACTAACATGCTCTAGGTTAGTTTTGTCAAATCTAAAAGAAGGAAAATATTCTACATTAATACTAGGAGTGATGCTTCTTCGTTCACAATAATTTTTATAAATTTCTTCACCATTGTAACAATTATTTACGTACACTACTCTTTCTAACGGAAATTTTAAATGCTCAAAAAACTTATGTAGTTCATCAAAAAACTTATCGTGTACCCAGCCTTCATAGAGCACTGTTACTAATGCATAGATATTAGCCTCTTCAAATCCTCTAATATAAAACAGTTGCTCTTGCATAATGCCGTCAGATGTTGAAAATAGCTTTCTCCAGTCTCTATAATGGTAATTACAAAAATTTATTTCGTATAATGCTTTGCCGGTAGGAGTAGTACAAGTAGATGCAATAACAACATCTTCTTCTTTAAACTTTTCATAAAAATAAGGCTGTCTATTTAAATCGCCAAACTCGGAATTAGCAGGAGTATTTACACCTGCTAATTTACCTGCTACTGCAAAATCAACTAGATTTGGAACTCTAGTGTTTGTAATAGGCCCATGCGGTCCAATCCATTGGTATAAAAATTTAAGTGTTTTTGCAGTTTTCATAAAATTCTTTTAACTCCGGAAATGATTCTACTAAGCTAGTATTGCGTCTTTTATCGTGCTGTGCAAACCAATTGTAAAAGTTTTTATGTGCAGATTTTAAACGTGCTTCTTCGTAGTGCGTTGTTTCCATATAGTCAACAACTCGTTTAAATTTTTCAAATTCTAAACTAGTGAACTTAGTGCGGTCTGTGTCATCTATGTTATCTTTAATAAACTGTAAATGACTATGCATGTAAGGCATAAAATTTTCTTTAGGAAGAATATTCATGTCGTAGATGCTAGGCTCTTTTAAATGAGGAGTGTCAAAACGTACACGTTGCCACTGCGACTCGTTAGTATCGCTGTTATACTTTACACGCCAGTCTAAAATCTTTTGTAGTAATGTATTAAAACTTGTAACACTAAAGAGATTAAATGTAATCATAAACGTAACTGGCCATCCTGTGTTACTTAGATAGTAATCTAAGTTTTGTTCCCACAGCTTAATGTCTAGTCCAGTACGTGTATATTCGGCACGTTCTGTCCAAGTGTCGATACTTGTATACAGTTTAAAACTACGAATCTTACCCTCGTCTTTGAGGCGCTTGACTGTTTCAGTAAGACGCTTAACAAGAGCAGGCTTAACTCCCATATTACTGTTTATTTCAATTTGTAATTTAGGCTTAGGGTCATTGTCTAACCGTTCAAATAATTCCCATGTACTTTTGTGCATTAGAGGTTCACCGCCAGTAATACGCAAGATGTTTAATGTTTTGCTAACTTCGGGCCACCACTTCCACCATGCATCTACATAAGGATTGTCTTCTTCTTTTTGGTAAATTTTAAACCAGTCTATGTCTTGTCTGTGGTCGGTGCTGCTAGTGTAGGGACCGTGCGTTTTGATTTCGTTGTAGTATCTGCTGCTGGCTTTGGGGTGACAATAGCCGCACTTAAAGTTACATTCGTTAGAGAAGCTAATCTCAATATATTCAGGGTTGATGTCATAATTAAATCCATTATCTTTAATTTCTGTTAGTCTTTCAGGAGTATAGATACTCGCTGTTTTAATATGCCTATCGCTAACATAGTCTTTACCCATTGCTTCAATTTTCCAACAATAGTTACAACCAGCTGGCTGTTTGCCTTGCATCATTTGCCTGCGTTGATCTTTTTTTTCTTTTGTGTTGTGTAATGCACTTGGATTATCTACAATTTCTTCAAGTGGAATCTTATGTGGGGCTGGATGATAACAACTATGTGTTTCACCTGTTTGCAAATAAATTGTAGTGTGATGCCACTTTGCCATGCAAAAAGTTGGACTGACTGCTTTATTTGTAATTGGTATTACATTTTTAATTCTGTCTAGTTCATTATTCATTTGCGTGTTCTTACCACCCTCGGTGTGTTTTGATAAACTGATTTAAAAAAGTGACTGCTATTTGCATCTAGTTCGCCAATTTCAATGCCTAAGTTTGATCTAATTTTATCGCCTAAATCTTCGATTGTTTCTAATAAATTTTCTTCTGTTACTTCGAGTTGATCCCAAAATGTATTTAGATATTTAAAATCACGCACATTTGCATGATTCCAATCTGTACACATTGTCATGTATAGCCCTTGGCGAGCGCCAAACATACTCCACATACCGTTTTCTACATCAGCACCTACTGAGCACCAAATACGCTGTCGGTCAAAATTTTGCCACCAAGTCTTACGCAGATCTTTTACTTTCGTGCCTTGGTCCAAGCACATTTTAACACCTTCACGAAATCCTGCTCTCCAAGATTGCCACGGCGTTGCATTGGTATATGATGTACTGTAGCTTTCATTAAACTGATGATATTTGTCGTCAAAGCAGAACTCTACTAAACCTTTGTCATCGTCGTCTGCTGACGCTTCGTGTGTTTTCATATTATGAACAAATTTACGTGTCCATAATTTTAATCCGCCATTGCCATACATTAGTCCGTTAACGTGTACTTTGCCGCACCAACTAAACACATAGTCCGAAGTTAGTCCAAGACTGTCTAAGTCAATCTCAACGTTTAAAAATTCTGGATTAACAATGTTGTCTGCATCTACAGTAACAAAGTATTCAGTTTCTGATAAATCAGCACATGCTTTGTGTGCAGCATCACTGCCGTCAACTCCGTGAACTCTTTTTGCCCAAGGAATTTTATTGCACAAATCTGCATAGTTTTTTTCTGCGTTGGGTTCGTCATAACTTAAAAAAATTATATCCTGGTCAACAACTCTAATCTTATTCATACAACCTCTTAAACTGGTAAGTGTCAAACCTTCTAGCAGTGTATATGCTTACAGGTTCATTAGTAGTTTCAAACGGCATTGAAAACGGCATTATACAGTAGTTATCGTTAACAGTCTGCCCTGTGTGTACAATCAGAGTTTTGTATAATACGTTGGGGTCACCGTTAGCAGTTATACTAAACATCATTGAAGTATTTAAACTTATGCCCTTTTCTCTAATATTTCTTCTTAACGTTTTGCCGACAGCAATTTTCCAACACTTATTAGGTATGTCTTGAATTATAGATATGTCAGGTTCTGATATTTCGTCCTGTGGAATTTCATATATAAAATCTGTAACAGACGCTACATCAAAGATATTTTCTGCAACAGATATAAGTTCTATTGTTTTTGTTTTAGGATTATATTCTACACGATAATTAGAAAAAGGTTCAATACCTTTCTTAAGTGAACGCACTGCATCTAGTTCTACTTCAATATAATTTGATCCTTCATCAGCCTCGTTACCAATACTAATGAGTTCTCCTGTATCTTTGTTAAATGTTACGAACTGCATTTTCATATTTTCCTATAATTTTATCTGTAACAAAATCGTTATCTACATAATGAAACACAGTATCTTGTAAATGGTTACCTACTTTGAGTTTTAACTCGTCAGTTAGATATATGCCAACTCTATTACCCCAAGTTTCAGTATCCTGTACCCAATTTTGTATTTTAGGTTTCATGTGTACTAACATCGGCATGTCTTGTTTTACATTTGTAATATCTGCATCTATGTCCATAATTTTTGCAGCAATTGCACACGTAATGTCCATACTAGGCTGTTTAGGAAAAAACTCTTTACAAAATTTTCCATAAAACAATTCCCAGTTATTAGTAATAAGTTCTACCCATGTATAAAATTCTTTACTTTTCTCGCTCTTTTTAAAGAAATGTAAAGCATTATATACATTAGGCAAGTTGTTTGCTGTAAATGCTTTTCGATAAAAATCGCTAGTTACTAAATCTTTTCTATACGTAAACACCCTAGTAGGAAAGTATAAATCGTAATTTTCAAAAAACTTCCATATGTAATCTAAATCTTGCAATACTAATACGTCTGCATCTAATACAATTGTTTCGTTGTAGGGAGTTGCATGATACAATTTCCAACGATGCTCAGTTTGAAATCTACTATCGGTTTCTTCATACCAAGGAATAGGAATAATTTTGTCAAATGCCCACTTGTATTCGTTTGGAACTACATCAGATGTAACAATACTAGTGCGATAAGAATTTTTTGTAGCAGTAATACTTAATGCAGCTAGATATGCTTGCTTTATATATTCTTCGCCTTGTGCAAAAATTAAAAATCCTTTATCCATCGATGCACCTATTCAAACTAAACTTATTCATAACATGCACAGTTGCACCTTTAGTACGAATCGGGGTGTACTCTCCACTGTATCCTTGTTTATCTAATAACAATAACATGTCGGTATCGTTAAGTTCCCATAAAATGCTTTTGTCTGTTGTATAATATAGCACTCCGGGCATATCTTTTGCAAAATCCCCTCGTTGATAACCATTCATTATATGTATAGCAATAGCAAAGCTATAATCATTACGATAATAAGGTGTATTAATTTGAAATATATTATTGTAATGCGGCCAGTTTTCTTGAATGTGCTGCAACAAATCAAAGAACAATTTATTAGTAGGAGTCTTTCTAAAAAATACACACGTAGCCCAGTAAAAATCTACGCTAGTGTCAGATATACGTTCAAAGTCAGTAGAACGATCGTTATTTGCTAGATCGTATGAAGTTCTATATATTAAAAAGTCGTGTGTTCGGTCAAAACACTTCTTAAGAGTGCTGTTGCATATAACAACATCAGTGTCTAATACCAGTGTTTCGTCATACGGACTAAGTTCGTATGCTAGTGTACGAGTTTCGTTTTTAAAATGTAATTTTTTTTCAATTAACGTGCCATCATAGAATGTTCTTAGTGCATGATTTTCAGTTTTTGATAATGTAGTATTTTCTGCTAAGTCTTCTTCTTTCCAGACAATACTAATAATTTTGTCAAATACTTGTTCTGCATCCGGATATTCATTAAGTAAAAATTCAGTACTATCGGTTACAATAGATGTAGGAACATCGAGAAATTTGCGGGCACGTTTTGCAAGTGCATACGCCTGTTTGCAATAATCTATCTGAGCATTATTGCGGGCAAACACGAGCACACCTTTACTCGTAACCAACTAGTGCCTCCACGCTTCTGTTTTTTCTTAAATTTTGATACTCTGCATGATATTCATTTGCTGCTGCAAAATAAGTATTTAAGATCTCACCTTGAAACTCTGTCAAATCTTTTACCATAATCGGAGTTTCGTTATCGTCTACTAAAACAATATCTTCATCATTGCCTTGTTCTACTAACATACCAACAAAAGTCATAAGTTCTTTTGTTACAGTAAACTGGCCACCTTGATAATAGTATAATGTTTGCTCGCGAAATCTTTCTTTAAGCACACGCTTTTGATTGTTTAACGTGACCATATAGTTTGAAAAGTGCAATGCCTTTTCTAATCGTTCGTCCATAAAAAACTCCTAGTCATATACATACTAGTATATATGAAAAGGAGTATTATGTCAAGCTCTTATTGACAGATGTTTATTATTCTAATGTGCTGATTGTTGTAAATGCAGGAGCAACAACAGAAACATTAGAACCAGAAGCTCTACGTGACCCTACATTAACTGTAATGTCGCCTGTAATTTGTTCGTCAACGCCGCCTGGAATTCCGCCAACTGGAACTGGTTGAATTGGTTCATCACCAGTATCGGCGTCCTCTAAGATAACAGCGAATCTAATTGTGGAAGAATTTTCCTCCCAAAATTGTACTCGCCAATTGTTTTCTGCATACACACCGCTGTTGCCCGACTTAGTGAACACTGTTGTAGCACCACTGATTATCTCATAATTGCCGATAGGATTAATTGAAACACCAGTTGTACTACCCGTAACTGATACATAGTCATGTCCAAAAAGAACAGTTCCCGGATTAGTAATTATAGTTTGCCAATTAGTATCTTTTGACGAAACAGCATTTGCCATAGTAAGATAGATTCTAATCTGTCCGCCAGAGTTAAAAAAGTGGCGTCTATGATTTGCGTCTGTAAACGAAGCCCGGTATATTCCAGTTATTGAAGAATTCCAACTGCTTGTTCTAGTATCGGTTAATGCATCAGCAATTGTATCTTGTGAGTCATCAATAGTAAAACGGTAAGTTTCGAGATCGTCTAATACATCTAAATAATCATTTACGCCGCCTTGGATGTCAGAATTAACTACTGTGTCATTGCCAATATTATCGTATGTAATATCTGTACCTGATACGTCGGCGCCAATAACATCACCTGGAGAAATATTTCTAAGCGGTAAAAGAACACCGTTTTGGTGTGTATATGCTTTAGCCATATCGGCTCTTAATAAATCAATTTGTGCTGCTGTAATTGTATCGGTTCCTGTTGATACTTGAACACTAGTAACAGTTTGTCCATAACCGTAATTACCAGAACCATTACCTAATACTGTTGCGATTCTACTTTGCATCCCGTTGAACTGGGCTGCTGAAATTAGGTCACCTTTTGAAACTGCCATGTCTTTTCCTCATTATATACGTATATTTATACTTTTAGAACACACTCGACTAATTTTTCTTCTTCTGAATTGTTAGTCTCTAATGCAATTCCTACTAATGCTGTAGCAGCAATAGTGGTGCAAACTCCGTCTTGCCAAGCATAAATTGCCATGCCTTTTGAAACAGGACCTTTTACTCTTACCGGAACACGCCCTTTAAGTGCAATATACTGTCCTTCAGCTTCGCTATTCATTTTTAATGCAGGATCTGTTGAAACTACACCAATACAATGCTGCCCAGCACTTGCTGTATCTACATCATGGTCTTCAT
>Ga0180120_10002009_pt1 | contig 10329 bp, 18 predicted proteins | sample CPBDNA_3_FD_129677 | JGI IMG/M metagenome (GOLD analysis project Ga0180120, IMG submission 129677) | Freshwater to marine salinity gradient microbial communities from Chesapeake Bay, USA - CPBay_Spr_31_0.2_DNA (version 2) (version 2) | ecosystem: Environmental > Aquatic > Marine > Coastal ... | reverse complement strand
GGGAAACCCACTTCTGCGATGAATGTCACGAAATCCATAATGTGCGTGTATTTACCAACATACAGATGTGCTAGTTTTATCAATTTAGCCTATCCTTAAATACTTTTATGAAGTTTATATTAGTGGTCTACATGTGCATGGCGGGAGCCTGTGAGAGCGTGTACGAGCAGAAACTGTATGACACCAAAGCATTGTGTGAGGCCTCTGGTGCGGAAGTTAAGGAATACGCAATGATCAATTTCCCACAGAGTTCAGGCGAGATATGGTGCCTAACAGAAGCACAGTTCAAGGAATACCAGGACCACTACGACCAGGGCCTAGAGTCTTAATTTTTTACGTCATCGTAAATTATTTAAATATCAGCATGGATTACTATTGTCCCACAAAATTTACAGATCTCCAAGTACATGTGCAAGGCAGGCTCTTATACAACTGTTGTAAGGCTTACCCGGAAAGAATTGCGATCGATTGGTTGAAGGAAAATCCAGGAAAATTGTTCCACACTGATACAATGGTCAATGATCGTAAGTTGATGTTGGATAACAAAAGTTGCGAATCGTGTCATCATGGCTGTTACAAATATGAATTACAAGGACTGCAAAGTCAAAGGCAAATAGACATACAAAAAACAAAAATACTTGATCCAAATGTATCTTTGAAGAGATTACAAATAATATTATCAACAGATTGTAACCTCTCTTGTATCTACTGCTCGCCCGAATGGAGTTCTTCGTGGTACAAGGATATCCAAAAGACAGGGGATTACGTTTTAGAAGGACAAAGAATAACCAACGACAATTGGAGCACTCTTTGGGCGAAGATGAAACAAAAATCACGGAGCACCGAATCTTATTTTTTCCAACTTCTGTTGAATGAAATCCAATTAGCAAAAGGACTGAAAGACATCACAATGATGGGTGGCGAACCTCTATTGAACAATCAATTACTACAAATTGTTGAAAAGGTCAAAGATAAACGTATAACGATAGTGACAGGACTTGGGGTGAGTGACGAAAGACTACGCACGGTCTTAAAAGCATTTGAAGGACAAAAAATGAAATTCCTTGTGTCCGGTGAATCAACTGGACAGCATTTTGAATTGATTCGACAAGGACTCAAATGGCAGGATTTCCAGCGAAGGGTTGATATGATTTCGGATGCCGGACATGAAGTAAGATTTATAGCAACACTGTCAAACCTATCTTACTTTGACATTCACACTTTTTACAAAACATACAAAGCAAAATATGAAATCCTACCAAACATTTTAACAGAAAGAAGTTTCCTATTACCACATGTCATGGACAAAGCATCAAAAGAGATCTGTCTTGAAAATATCAGTGTAATTGGGGAGAGTACCCTCACAGATGCCATTAAAAAAGATCCAACCGAGATTGACAAGAAAAACCTCGGAAACTATCTCACACAAATCAAACAACGGCGTGGTGTGAATCTTGATTTTTTACCAGCAACCTTCAAAGACTGGTGCGGAATTGACAAAACTGTTTCTTCATAGTATAATCGCATATGATCCATGCAATGATAGATCTGGAAACTTTAAGCACTAATCCAAATGCAACAATACTGACTGTTGGTGGTGTCAAATTTGATCCGTACACCAAGGTGGAACCATCACAGGGCATGTACTTCCGTGTGGATGTAGATTCACAGACAGAGATAGGCAGAGATGTGATGCAGGACACCCTAGATTGGTGGGGAAAACAGGATCCCGAAATAATGGAAGAAGCACTAGGCGACAAGGATAGGATATCACTGGATGCAATGATAAAGACAATCAACAAGTGGTGTGTTGGAGTGGATGTGTTTTGGTGCCAAGGACCGTTGTTTGACTACGCAATACTACAGAATTTATACACGCAGTTGGGACATCCACAACCGTGGCAATACTGGCAGATAAGAGATTCGAGGACACTGTTCAGCCTTGTACCGAGAGATCCTGATGAGAAAAGGACAGGACTACACAACGCATTGGAAGACTGTTACTTCCAGGCACGAAAGGTCCAAAAGGTCTACGCACAATTGGGCATCAAAAATGCCAGATATTAAATGGTATAACATCGAAGACCTCTACAAAATAGAAGGTTACAGAATCAAACACAGTAAGAATCCTAAGACACGATGGATACGTTTACCTTGTGTGTACAAAATAAAAATTAATAAAAAAGTAGTACACGTTGGCAGATCAGACACCTGTAAGAAACATGGTGGTGCAGAGAAAGTAAGGAAGGCATTAGTGAATCTATTAAATATCCATGAGTACAATCCGTCTGTGCTAAAAACCAAGACATGGGAACAGATAAGGTTGCAACACAAACCAAATACTAGTAATATAAGTATAGGAATAATAGAAACAAATGCAATCAAAAAAATTTACCTACAAGAAAGAATATGAACTGGTCGACAACGTTGACGAAAGTATATGGCTAGGTAACGACACACCAATAATGGAAACAGATTTCAGTTTTGTTTTCAATGACAAATACCCTTGCGTTCCAGGACACAGACTTTTCATACCTAAAGAAAACAACTCTCATTACATTGGCAGGACATATGGACTTGCTTACGACTATGGCAACGAACAAATAAAAAAAGGTGAGATAGCAGGATTCAATGTTGGAATGAACATAGGACTAGCCGCAGGCCAAACCATAATGTGGCCGCACATACATTTCATACCGAGACACAAGAACGACAGCAAAGAAATAGGGGGAATGCGACACGCCCACCCTGGTGCCGACCATTCAAAATATTACTGATGCCAAAGCGTAACACGACAGGACCAATCTATGTTTCACCTGACGGAGGCGAAACTGTTTACGAACAATTACCAAACGGTGACAGAGTGTTGGTTGAAAAATCACAGAAAGCGATGGACGAAGAACAAGCCTACCTAGAAGCAGAAATGGTGGGAGCCGAAGCGATCGAATTAAGAAGAGAGTATCCAACATTACAAAAAGCCTGGGACAAATATCGTACCGTATGGCATTTAATCAACGGAAATGAGTAATACACACAGTTGCTCCGTATTGAATTTTACCAGCAGTGTACAGACGTCTGTGTACGTTTAAAGGTGTGATTAAATACGATTATGACCAAGTATTGTAGCATAATAGGAAACGGTGAAAGCAGGAGAGGATTCGATATTTCTCCACTGAAGTTATTCAGTACGGTAATTGGTTGCAACGCCATATTCAGAGATTTTGTTACCGAGTACCTGGTATGTGCAGACAAGCATATGTGTCAGCAGGCAGTGAATTCTGTTGGTAAAGGAACAACTATATACACCAGAGACAGATGGGTGGACCAATTTGCACACTGGCCTAATGTAAAAAAAATACCCTCCCTACCATACTCAGGTGACAAAAGGCAAGATGACAGTTTTCATTGGGGCACAGGGCCACATGCCGGTAATCTTGCCCTCACCTTCAAACCAAAAGCAGTTTTCATGTTAGGATTTGACCTACATCCTCTAGAAAAAGGAAAGATAAACAATCTTTACACAGGTTCCGAAGGGTACACGTATATCAAAAGACCTGTCGATCCCAGTTACTGGATATACCAGTTCCACAAGTTAATGGGATATTCAGATCCTGATACAAGATGGATAGTCGTCAATCACGATCGTTGGGAAATGCCTGAGGAATGGAAGAAACATGGCAACGTATTTCAAGAAACGTACGACGGCATGGCAAAGTTCATCAACAAACAGTTGACAAAAAAATAATTCATTATAAAATTGTTGTATGATTAGACCGATGGTGGATCACCTCATGGTACAACAGCAACTCAAGGCTCCACACAAGCGATGGAAACACATGGTGGGTGTGATGTGCCTCAACCTTACATACCGTAAGCACGTAAAGATTATTTTACCAAAACTTTTTGCTAGATATCCAAACCCAGAAGCCTACCTGCGTGGCAGATTGAAAACACAACAGGAAATCTTAAAACCACTAGGCATGTGGGAAGTGAGGTCAAAGAGGATAAGAAAGATGACTGAGCAATATCTGACCTGGGACAAAAAAGAAGCCAGCGACCTGCACGGTATAGGCAAATATGGATCTGACAGTTACCAAATATTTTTCTACAATCACATTCCGCCAAATGTACAGGACAAGGAATTGAAGAAATACATTGACAAACTCCTAGGATAGTTTATAATAAGAGATATGTTTGATAAAATAAAAGATGGAGATCTAGTTACTCTTAAATTGACTTCAGGAGAAGAAGTTATTGGAAAATTCACAGGCAAGGCCGACACGTACTTCAGTATAGACAAGGCACTTGTATTGATGCAAGGGCCACAAGGTCTTGCATTTGGTACATTTTTCTCCACTGCCAGACAAGATCAACCTTTCAATATCGCAACTGACAAGGTAATCACAGTCGCTCACATTAATGACAAGATCGCCGATGAGTACAACAGAGTATTCAGCAAGATCGAGGTTCCTAAGAAACCCAGCATAATCACATAATGCCTCACTTCGACAAACACAACAAAGGCATAAAGACCTTGATCGATACTTCGGAGGCCCTTTTAAATGCCATGGAGACTAACGGCATAGACCCTGAGACTGTTGCAAACAGACCTGAATTTTCAGTGCTGGTGCACTTTCTTAAAAGCATTATCGACGGTGAGTTAAATATACCCAACGAACTAACGGAACGCATCAGAGACACAGCATTTCAGTTGGATCTAGATCAAAAGATCAATAAAAAATTGAACTGATGATCGAGAGGACTCAAGACTTTCACCCCTCTATAAACACTCTGCAAGTCATCAAAACAAGGAGAAACGATGACTTACTACTCAACTAAAACATACGGACACAACATAGGGCTATCTGCAGTATTCAGACAACCCAACGCAAATCACTCACACTGCCACTTACTGCACGGTTACAGCCTGGCATTCAAATTCACATTTGGTTGCAGGGACCTGGACAACAAGAACTGGGCAGTGGACTTCGGAGGACTTAAACCTCTCAAGGCATGGCTCGAAGATCACTTCGATCACAAACTTGCACTTGACAAGGATGACCCACACATGGAGAAATTACAAGAGTTGGAAAAACTTGACCTGGCAGAGATCAGGGTATTCGATGGTGTTGGTGCTGAGATGTTTGCCAAACACGCATTTGATTTCGCTGACAAACTGATCAGAGAAAAAACAAGTGATAGGTGTTTCGTGGATAGCGTGGAATGTATGGAACACGGAGCCAACAGTGCCATCTACAGGAAAGAATAACTTTATCAATCAACAAGTAAGGGTAGGCCTTAATGACATGGCCTATCACTTCCAAGTTTACGATACCCCTCTGGGATATAGATTTCTTGAGGCTCTTAATGACAACTTAAAAAACCAAAGGATACTTGAGAAAAACTTCTGCTTTCTTGGATTTGCAGATTCAAACAGAGACTTAAATTTTTTGTGTCGTGAATTAAACAAAAGTATTGATCAAATAAATTCATTCAACTTTGCTCCGCAATATCAAAGAATTGACCCTTTTGTTGCAGACGACTTTCAATTTAGCAGTAGACTTGTTATAGGAAAAGCCATAGACGGTGACGAAAGCAAGACACCAGGAAAAAGATTGAAGCACGAAGCCTGTAACAAACTGCACAGATATTTCGAAGAACTACAAGGCACTGCATGGAAAATAAGTGACTTATATAAACAAGCAGACATGGAAACCAAATATGCAATCAGGCAACTTAACAACATCTGCCACGAAATAGAATGTTGGGTGAATTCTGACAGGAAAAAAGCAATAGAACCAGAGTGGATGCGTCCAGCACAGATAACAACATTCCTGAACGCACCGAGAAGTGATTTGCACGCCGAGGATTTCCAATTGTTTAAGGAAAACAGATATGACAGAGAACTTGGTGGTGTTTATCTACATTGGTCACAAGTAGGCAAAACACTTTATGAAGTATTCAGAGACGAACATGCACCAAAAATGACCGATGCATTGTGTTCTGAGATAAATCATCAGAAATATTATTCAGGCGAATTTGACATTGAATGGGGGCAAACAATTACAGAAGCAGAGCACGACTTCAAACAAATAGAAATGGAAGAATACAGGACATGGTTAAATGACAATGGATATGACTGGGAGGATCCTAAACTTTCGTTAGGCTATATCAAGGTAGGGCAGGTGGATATTGATCAATCATTTACTAATAACAATCTTCAGCATGTGCATGACACCATGAATAGGAATTTAAATATAACAAGTATAAAAACTGATACAGTCGGATGTGAATATCCGTATACTCTTGACAGTGATGACTGGAAACAAATACAGATGGAAGGATTAAAAAGTGGATATCAATCACGTAGTTTGCGTTAAATGGGGTAACAAATACATATCTAAATACGCGAACGTTCTAAACGCCATGGTGAAACGGCACACCACAGTTCCATACCAGTTCCACTGTCTCACAGACGACCCTACAGGATTAGATCCTGAAATTAATGTTGTAAAACTACCAAGCGATCCATGGGTAAAATCGTGGTGGAGTAAGTTATGGATGTTTGCACCTGAATTGCCGATAAAAGGAAATATCTTATTTTTTGATCTTGACGTCGTAATATTCGACAACATTGATCCATTATTTTCACATACAGGAAAGTTCAACATCATAAGAGATTTCAACCGTTGCAGGATCAAAGACTGGAAACTGTCAAACTCCAGTTGTATGAGATGGGAGGCAGGCACAATGAATTACCTTTGGGATGAGTTCAAGGACAAATCGTCTATGATCATGCAACAGAATCATGGAGACCAAGACTGGATAACCAAAAGGGCAAAGGACGACATCACGTGGTTCCCAGATGAATGGATAAGGTCATACAAGTGGGAAATGATAGGACTAAAGGACACAAAGTTACTGACCAAGGACGGAAAGAAATGGTTCCGAGAGCCAGTGAAAATAAAACCAAACAACAAAGTGGCTGTGTTCCACGGTTCACCTAACCCGATGGAGTGTGGTGATCAATGGGTCATCGACAACTGGAAATGATAATCGGTATAACTGGAACAACAGCAGGTATAGGACGTGCTATTCTACAACTTCCTTATAATTTTGTAGAATTCAATAGAACAGATGGTGACATCAATGATGTGTCTGCCGTGTACGACAAGTTGAAGGACTGTGATGTTTTTATAAACAACGCATGGCATCTCGATTGTCAAACAAAACTTTTGAAATACTTTTTTGACAAATGGAAAAACAAGAAAAAGAAAATTATTTCTATAGGTAGTTCTGTGGCTACCTATCAACCTTCGGGGTCTGGATACGGAGATTATGTAGGTTTGAAAAGAGAACTACGAGAAGCACATTGTAATATCGTTAATCTCAAGACCACTGCTTGTAAATCATTCCTAATCAATCCTGGGGTCACAGACACAAAATTAGTTGCATCACGTGAATGTAAAAAATTAACTACACAGGACGTGTCAGATATGATAAAATTTGTTTTAGAGCATAAGGTGTACATACCGGAGATTTATTTTTATGTTGAATAGATACGGATGGCAGTTGTATCATTGGCACATAGAACCAAGTTCAAAATGTAGCCTTAAGTGTCCAAGGTGTCCGAGACAAGAACATCCAGACATCAGTTGGATGCAGAAGGAAATATCACTTCCAGAATTTAAAAGAGTTTTTACTCATGAAGTATTAGAACAAACACAGAGATTTACCATGTGTGGTGATGTGGGTGATCCTATATACGCAAAAGACTATATAGATATCATTGAATACATTAAGTCTTATAATTCTGCTATACAAATATTCACTATAACCAATGGCAGTTACAAAACAGAAAAATGGTGGAACAAATTCGCTGAAGTTTCAAACAAGCATGACTCTATCAATTTCAGCGTTGACGGATACGATCAAAAATCAAACGATCTGTACAGGGTCAATAATCATTGGGACAGCATAATGGCAGGGATGAAAATTTGTGCAGATAAAAGTGAAATGTTTGTGAACTGGGCCACCATTGTGTTCAAATTTAATGAAGAGCATTTAGATCATATTAAAGAACTAGCAAAGAAACAAGGATGTGACCAATTACAACTAACTTTCAGTACCAAATTTGGTTCTAAATATGGCGATGCTTATGGTGGCGTGAAAGACACACTCGAACCGAGCGACAAATACATAAGCAAGACACACCGATATGAAAGACACATAGAAAATCTTTCGGGCAGAACACCGACGAGATTGAATTACATGAAAACGAACTACAAAAAATTCACAGAAATTAAGAAAAAGTTCACTGGCGACATAGTGCCAATGTGTTTGATAGGAAACAGAGGTTTGTATATGAATGCAGAAGGAACTATATTTCCTTGCAGTTGGACAAGTTTTCCTTACAAAAGCCTTGAACACGACGGCAAGGTGATCAACTGGGAAGATAGTTTTTTTGTTAAGAACAAGCCTTTGGTAAATGCTAAAGGTAATAGATCTATTGAAGAAATACTTAATGACGACATCTGGCAGACACTTTTTGACAGTTTCAATAAAAATGCCTTTGTAGAATGTTCACAGAAATGCCATAAAAATGTAGTTGATAAAAAGTACGGAATAGGGTATTATACAAATTAATGAAACATTTTGGAAAAGTAAAAGTAAAAAGGATAAGTGCCGGCCTAAGTGAGATACCAGAAGACTGCGGATATATGAAACAATATGAGTACAACGTTGACATGAACAGCAACGGCATAATGGCAGAATGCATAGAATGGTGCCAAGAAAACTGCACTGGAAAATGGGGTTGGTGGTTCGAACCATCAGGTGAGATAGCGAATCCTAAGAATCACTGGGAACAACAAAACTCCTACATGAGTTTTGAAATAAAAAGAGATGCAACGAGATTCTGGTTGGCAGTGGGAATACAGAACAGTGGCAAACATTAAGGATAATTACTAGTATGGAAGGTTACGAAAATCATAAATGGTTTGAAATCACTGATGAAGCAAAAAATCAGATTGAGAAACTTCTGGAAAAAAATCCAGGCAAGTACGCGGTGACCCTAGCAGTGCAGGGAGGCGGGTGTGCAGGATTCAAATATGAATGGGGTTTTGCCGACACAAAAGAATCCATTGGTAAAGATGATCATGTGGAGGACTGGCACACAGGAAAGTTCGTTGTGGATGAAACGTCTATGTTATACGTGGCAGGAACCAAGATTGATTGGAAAGAAGAAGTTTTTGGTTCCCAATTTGAAATATCAAATCCAAACGCATCTTCCGGGTGTGGCTGTGGAGAGTCATTTGGGGTGTAATGGATACTGCTTTCATAATAGGCAACGGTGAATCGAGAAATATTTTTCCAATAAACAAACTGAAAGGCCATGGAGTTATCTACGGTTGTAACGCCATATACAGGGATCATCCAAAGTTATGCGATCACATTGTTGGAGTGAGTCCAGAGATGTATCAAGAACTTTCAAAGTGGCACAACAATGGGAAGGAATCTCCACAAATATATGGCATTAATGATATCAGTAAATGGAATTACATATGTGATAGCGATAAAGAAAATGACGTGCCTGCAGGATTAAAAATTTATCGTATATGGCGTGGCGGTAACGCCAAGAAAGGTGGGAAGATTAAAACAAATGATTTCTCTAAAGCACGTGGATCAGGATGTTCGGCAGTGTTATTGGCCGCTGAGTCCGGTATCAAGAATGTAGTAATTTTAGCATTCGACATCATGGGTGCAAGGCAATGGGAAGTGGACACGCCTAGTAGATTGCAAAACAACATATATAAAAACACAATCAATTATCCTAACAGAGACAGTATGAAGGCATACCTAAAATATGAATGGATGTACCAATTGCGTCAGACATTCCGTAAATTTCCAAAAACTAATTTCTACTTCATCAACAGGCGTGAGTATCTCGAGGGCAATCCGTTCCTGCGTTGGTACTTCGATCAATCAAATATAATGTGTGGGATTTATGCTGACCTACAGAGATGGATAGATGGCAGTCGTGATGACATCAAGTGGAAAAGATTATAGGGTCTTGGTACTGCTGGCGTCCAACTGATACACCCTACGCATCTTGACGCCCACTGATTGAGCGAACTTCTTGGAATCACATTTATTACACACGTGTTTGTAGTCGTTTGATGCACGGTCCGGATCAACCTTGCTCTTGGGTCTCATGAATGTCTCTGAACAGGCATCGCACTTGAACACATAGATCAGGTTCTTCCTGTGGTAGTTGTGCATGGTACCCAGTTTGCTCTCCCTCTTGTACAACTTCATCGTCTTTAGGGT
>Ga0180120_10002005_pt1 | contig 10342 bp, 9 predicted proteins | sample CPBDNA_3_FD_129677 | JGI IMG/M metagenome (GOLD analysis project Ga0180120, IMG submission 129677) | Freshwater to marine salinity gradient microbial communities from Chesapeake Bay, USA - CPBay_Spr_31_0.2_DNA (version 2) (version 2) | ecosystem: Environmental > Aquatic > Marine > Coastal ... | reverse complement strand
GCGGCTTTTGACCACAAAATGACGGCGCTGGATTAGTTGACCTGACAATCTGGCGCTAACAATTATAGGTAAAGTTCAATATGGCCGCAGCGATTGCCAATCATGGCGTTGCGCGTATATCTGGAGTTGCCGCTTATGTCTGAAAGAACCGCCCGCCGAGGTCGTGATGCCCGCCGTGCCACACGCCAAAAATCAGATGCTGTCACGAAGCCTTATATCATCCGAAATGTGCCGCTTTTAGAATTAGCGTCACCAGAAGCGCTCGAAATTATCGAAGCGAATGCGGATACTATTCTTGAAGAGATTGGTATCGAGTTTCGAGATGATGAAGAAGTTCTTGAAATGCTTAAAGGGGCAGGCGCTGACGTTAAAGGCACGCGTGTCCATTTCCCAAAAGGCTTATGCCGCGAGCTCCTCAAGACGGCGCCAGCGCAATACACACAGCATGCGCGAAATTCTGCTCGGAATGTTGAAATAGGTGGTAATCACACTGTATTCGCACCGGTCTATGGGCCCCCATTTGTTCGTGACCTCGATAATGGTCGCCGTTATGGCACGATTGAAGATTTCCGTAATTTCGTGAAACTCGCATGCATGGCACCTGCCATGCATCACTCAGGCGGGACGGTTTGTGAACCTGTAGATCTGCCCGTCAATAAGCGCCACTTCGATATGCTTTATGCACACATGAAATACTCAGACAAGCCATTCATGGGATCGGTGACGCATCCAATGCGCGCTGCAGACTCTGTCGCGATGTGTGAAATACTGTTTGGCAAAGAGTTCGTCGACCAGAACACGGTCATGACCAGTTTGATTAATGCAAACTCGCCGATGGTTTTCGATGGCACAATGCTTGGCGCACTTAAGGTTTATGCGCGTGCGAACCAGGCCTGTATCGTCTCACCGTTTATTCTGGCCGGCGCAATGAGCCCGGTAACGGCGCTCGGTACGCTGGCTCAAGTTTTAGCCGAAGTTCTCTCTGGTGGCGCTGTAACGCAGCTATGTCGCCCGGGCGCACCACTTATATTCGGTGCGTTTGTGAGCGCGATTTCGATGCAATCTGGTGCACCAACATTTGGCACACCAGAGCCAACATTGGTGATTTCCGCAGCGGCACAACTGGCACGACGCCTTAAATTACCATTCCGGTCGGGTGGGTCGTTGTGCGCTTCGAAGGTGCCTGATGCCCAGGCTGCCTACGAAAGTGCCAACACGCTTAATGCGACAGTGCTTTCTGGCGTTAATTTCGCATTGCATGGTGCCGGTTGGCTTGAAGGTGGCCTGTCGTCTGGGTATGAGAAATTCGTCATGGATTGCGATCAACTCGCGATGATGCAACGCCTAACCGAAGGGTTTGATCTGACGGATAATGGCCAGGCAATGGACGCTGTCCGTGAGGTTGGCCCCGGCGCGCATTACTTGGGATGTGCACATACACAGGCAAATTTTGAGACCGCATTTATCCGTTCGTCACTTGCAGACAATAATTCCTATGAGCAATGGGAGTCAGAAGGCGGCCTGGATATGGCACAGCGGGCGAATACCCAATGGAAGTCTTGGCTTGCAGAATATCAGGCACCAGCGATCGATCTGGGTGTCGACGAAGCATTGCAAGCGTACATGGCAGAACGGAAAGCAAGTTTTCCCGATTCAAATGTGTAGTATAAATTATTAACGTACAAAATATTGTAAATAATACTCTAATGTCTTGATTCGGGCTCATTTCAGTCCTACGTACCTGTTACGCAGTGACGGAGAAGAACCATGCGCGATTATCTGACCATTGATTTATCGACCAAATCTGTAACACGAGAAACCCGAGAGGGTGAAGCTCTTGTACAAGCGGGTCGACATTATATCGCCAAGACGCTCTATGAGCGCGGCGTGGCAAAGATCGATCCCATGTCTCCAGAAAATCCGCTGATTTTTTCCGTTGGACCTTTTGCGGGCTCAAACATGTCGAATGCAAACCGCATCAGCGTTGGCTGTAAAAGCCCGCTGACAGGTGGTGTCAAAGAAGCGAACGCGGGCGGAACCTTTGGTTTTGCGCTGGGTCAAAGCGAGTTTTGTGGTCTGACTCTTGAGAATGCATCCGACGACTGGGTGGTCATTCGTATTACTAAAGAAGGCGACGTCACGTTTGATGATGCGACCGCTTACATGGGATTGGGCGTTATCGAAACTGCCGCCCTGTTACATGACAAGTATGGCGAGAAAGTCAGCCTGGCAATTTGCGGCCCAGTTGGCGAATACCGGGGCTTGATGGCTGGTATATCGTTCTCAGATCCAGAAGGTCGTCCTGTCAGGATTGCTGCCCGTGGTGGTGTTGGTGCTGTGATGGGCATGAAGAAGGTTAAGGCGATGGTGTGCGACAAGCACAAAATGCCGACCTTTGAGGACCGACGCGGCGTTATGCAAGGCGTCAAAGAATATACAGCAAAACTTCGCGTTGATGAGAAAGTCATCAGCATGGGCGAATACGGCACTGCTCTTGTAGCGGATGTAATGAACGGGATGGGCGGATTGCCTGTACGTAACTTCTCCAGCGGTCAAATGACAGATGCATCGAAAGAGCGCTTCCGGATGGGTGGTGATTTCATTCGTGAGCAAAATATGGAGCGGGGCGGCGTCCCTATGCATGCATGTATGCCTGGCTGCATGATCAAATGCTCAAACATCTATGTTGATAAAGATGGCAAAGAGATTGTCTCACCACTTGAATATGAGACAATTGGATTGCTTGGAACCAATTGCGGTTTGGAAGACCCTGACGACGTTGGCCGGTTGAATATGACCGCAAATGATCTTGGGATCGATACCATTGAATTGGGCGCCACATTGGCGATTTTGATGGAGAACGGTGAGGCTGAGTTCGGTAATGTCGCATTCATGGAAGCAGCCCTTCAAGATATCCGCACAGGGACTGAGCGAGGCAAATTGCTTTCTTCCGGTGCGGCCAGAGTTGGTGAGCATTTCGGTATCAAACGCGTGCCGGTGATCAAGAAACAATCGATCAGTGCCTACGATCCCCGCGTGATTGAAGTGACAGGTATTTCGATGATGTCGACGGCACAAGGTGCTGACCACACAACCGGCAATATTCCAACGCATGAGTGTGACGGGAAATCGACTGAGGAATTGGTTGGCGAAAGCATGAACGTTCAGATGCTATGCGCAGCCGCTGACAGCGTTGGGCTATGCCTGTTTGGTCGTACGGTAACAAACATTAATCTTGACTTGATCATGAGTGCTGTGAACAGCGCTGTTGGGACTGAATTGACCGACAGCTATTTCAAGCAGATTGGCCTTGAGACGCTTATGTTCGAAGACGCATTCAATCGTGATGCAGGTTTCACCGTCGCCGATGATCAGTTGCCCGATTTTTTCTATGAAGAAGCTTTGGCGCCAACAAAAAAACGCGCACGGCATCAGGCAGTAGAAGTTGCTAAGCATCGGAGTGCGTGGGTCGAACAAGCCAGCGCAGAAATGGCGATTAAACCGCTTCCAGAAAATTCAGTTTACTGATCCCATATAGGCTTTTAGGTGCCGTTAGGCGATAAATGCCCTTGCGGTGATCAATGTCATACGCTGCCGATAAACTCTATGATATGCTTCTCTCAATTATTATTTGAGGGATGTGATGAAACTGCAAACACGTGACCTTTGGATGTTTGCTGATGCCTGTGGGGAAAGACTTTCCCGAGAAGGCATACATCTTCTTGTCGGATCGATAGATGTTGAGTTCAAATTTCAGACAGGCGTGTTTGGGACTGAAGTCTCACTCAATGAGGATAAGTCATGAAATTCTTTGTATCTTGTCGATTGGTCGCATTCGCATTTTTGATGATATTCTTCATAGGTGTCGGGACAGCACAATCCGACGATAATGGGTCTGTTGCAGTCCAACTCAATCCATTGGCGATCACAGCAACGACAGCAAATGGATATACAGGGCGGACCATCGTGACGCCTTATTTTAGTGTCGCAAATGCAAAGGCCCTTCCCCAGTTATGCGGGGGATTAACACGGCTTACTGAAGTCATATTGATTGTGTTCAATGAAACGCCTGAAGACCTTGCACGACTTAAAGAGCATATTGCTGAGCGTCAGGACGAATTTAAAACACGGATTGAATCGGTTATTGGCGTCGGCGTTTTTAACGGCTTCTATGCCACAGTTGGTGCGTATAAACGCTGCCTTGGCTGAAGTGGATGGTGGCACACAGGCCTGTCAACCTATTGAACAGTTTCCTTGGGACGCCGCTGGGTATAAAGCGCCCACTGAGATCAAGCCAGTCCCAGAAGTGGTCGTCAAAAACGATGCGGTTCGCAAATCTCCGCTCAGCGAGAGTGAATTAGCCGCTGCGGAAGCCGAGCTGCTTACTGAACAACCGATCCGACGTGCATTTCCAGGTGAACCAAGGCTTCCTTCATCGAAATCACCACCATGGGTGCTATATTAGTGTCTTCGTCTTTGGGCTTAGTGGTGTGATGCTGATCGCGGGGAGTTACATTGGTTATCAGGTGGCAAAAATTCACCGTGAGCGTCGACGTCAGGACCGACGACAGCAGCATCAGGAAAGGCGCTCGCAAACCTACCGTCGTCAGCAGCAACTTGAGATGCCTGAAGGCGGTGACAGACGGAAAGGTGCTGAGCGCCGTGAAGTTAATGATCGACGAAAGGGAAGCCGCCGCGAGGCGCGTGATAGACGAGATAAAGAGTAGGTTACTCGACCTTCACGCCATACTCAGCTGAGGCATCTTCCAACCAATTCCAAAGGTACGTCGCAAAGCTTCGAAGCGGATAAAGCTCATAGGTCGGCTGATGTGTTTTACTGTTCGCAGTTTGAGCCAGCATGACGCCGACACGTGAGACGACAGTTTGTGCGCATTGTCCCGGCCCAAAAGCCGAAGGATGCAAATCAATTGAACATCCTTTGGAGATAACTTCCCTGGCACGTGGTCCAGATACACGGATGCATGTCCGGGCTTCGGTCGTATCCGTGACAGAACTATGAAGATCAGCAATCTTGAGGTTCTTCTGCAATGCTTTGAGTGCGCGCTCAGCGCCGCTTGGGCGCGTGATGACCATCCACTCGTCTGGCGCTAACCACATAAGGCGAGTGGTGGAAGGTTTGCCAACAACAGTGTTAGGCACTGTGGGTGGACTAAGCTTGATAGATTTTTCGATGGCCGTAACAAAACGCGCATCAGATACATCACCGCGGATATTAATTAATCCGGCCTGCGGGCGTTCGCTTATGATAACGCCTGTGCCTGAGATGTCGGCTTCTGCACGTGCGCGGGCATCAAGCCCAAGATGGGCGAGGGGGCTCCTTAAACGATAAGTATCAATCATTGATTCGGTTCCCTTCTTTGTCATAGAAAATAGGCTCAACAACTTCACAAGAGACCGTTTTGCCATCGATGGGCACATACACCGTATCGCCCATGCGTGCGCGCCCACCCTTTACCAACGCCAACGCAATGGAATGCTCAAGGGCGGCTGAGTAATAACTCGACGTCACATGACCGATCATCGTCATCGGTGGCTTTGGTTGTGTCTCCGCAACGATCTGACCACCTTCTGGAAGAACCTCGCTTGGATCAGATGTGAGGAGGCCAACAAGTTGCTTTCGATCATCTCTAAGCATATCTGGCCGCGACATGGATCGTTTGCCAATAAAGTCAGGCTTCTTTTTCGAGACAATCCAGTCCATACCAAGATCGCCTGGTGCCGTTGTGCCGTCTGTTTCCTGGCCGACAATAATGAAGCCCTTTTCGGCGCGAAGCACGTGCATGGTTTCAGTGCCAAAAGGCTCAATACCAAACTTTTCACCCGCAATCATAATATCCGTCCAGAGCGATAAACCTGCTGAGGCAGGAACATTGATTTCATAGGAGAGTTCGCCGGTAAAACTAATCCGGTAAATGCGTGCTGGTATGTCGGCAACCGTGCCTGACTTCCAGCTCATGAAAGGAAACGCGTCGTTATCCAGATCAATGTCTTTGGTGAATTCTGATAACAGGGCACGTGCGTTTGGTCCCGCGAGCTGCAGTGTTGCAAATTGCTCTGTTACGGATGTCAGGTAAACTTTGAGGTCAGGCCATTCCGTTTGTAGCCATTCCTCAAGCCAAGCCATCACGCGCGGTGCACCACCTGATGTGGTGGTCATGAGGTAATGGTTTTCGCCCAGGCAAGACGTCACACCATCATCCATGATCATGCCGTCTTCACCAAGCATTAGGCCGTAACGACATTTTCCGGGCGCAAGCTTTAGCCATGCATTTGTATAAATACGGTTGAGGAACTCGGCAGCATCTGGGCCTTGAATATCGATTTTGCCTAGCGTAGTTGCATCAAGCATACCGACATGGTTACGCACGGCGAGGCACTCACGGTTTACCGTGTCCTGCATGCTTTCGCCGTCTGCCGGATAATACCAAGGGCGGCGCCATTGTCCGACGTCTTCCCATAAGCATCCGGCTTTTTCATGGCAATCATGCATGGGGGTGCGCCGAACAGGGTCAAAGAAATCTCCGACATAACGTCCCGCTATCGCACCCATGGTGACAGGAGAGTAAGGCGGACGGAACGTCGTCGTACCTGTTTCTGGAATTGTTTGTCCCAGCGCTGCTGATAAAATCGCGTGGCCAGGAATGTTGCCGGTTTTGCCTTGGTCCGTTGCCATGCCTAAGGTCGTATACCGCTTGGCATGCTCGACCGAGCGATAACCTTCCCGTGCGGCCAATTGCACGTCGGTGACAGTGACATCGTTCTGTTGATCAATGAAATGCTTGCCGCGCTGCCCCGCTGGTTTCGTCGTCGGGATATACCACAACAGCTTCCAAGGTTCCTCAGCGACGTCAGATGACGTTTTAGGCACTGCACCAGGCTTTTTCGTTGGAAGGCCAAGTTTAGATGCGAAATCAATACCCGCGAAGTCGCCTTCGTTCAGTGCAGCTTGAAGTGAGAAGCTACCAGCTGCCGCACCACATACCTGTTCAGATTGCAGTGTGTCGCCGGGTACAAAGACACCATCTTCGTCCCGCCAAACATTTTTCCCACCAGAATGGCTGTGCAGATGAACAACGGGATTCCAGCCACCACTAGAGCCAACGATATCGCAGGTGATTGTCTGCACTGTTCCTGTGACGCCCGTACCATCTTCGTTAAGCTTCATAATTTCAACGGCACGCACACGTTTGCCACCGATGACAGCAGTGATCACTGAGCCTTCTATGACGTCGATGCCTGCTTCAATCGCTTGTGTGACCAGTTCGCCTTTTGGCTTGGTACGTAAATCGACAATACATGCAACGTCACCACCCGCCGCTTTCACATCAAGCGCAGACCGGTAAGCATCATCGTTATTCGTAAAGATGACGTGGCGGTTGCCAGGTGTGACACCGTATCGGTTAACGTAGGCTCGAACGGCGCCCGCAAGCATGCAGCCGGGGCGATCGTTATCTGAATAAATAAGGGGTCGCTCAAGCGAGCCTGTAGCCAGAAGCACGTTTTTAGCGCGGACGCGCCACATGCGTTGGCGTGAACGTCCATCCTCTCCAAACGCAACATTATTGCTGCGGTTTTGCAGGAAGCCGATGAAGCCGTGATCATAATATCCGAACGCAGTTGTGTGCTTTAAGATCGTGACGTTCGGCATCGCCATGAGTTCTGCTTCGATATCCGCTACCCAATCGTTTGCCGGATGACCATTGATATCAAATCGTTCGTTTAAGAGCTGTCCGCCAAGTTCAGTCTGTTCATCAACAAGAATGACGCGGGCACCGTGTATCGCAGCTGATCTGGCAGCTGTCAGTCCTGCCGGTCCGCCACCAACAACAACAAGATCCGCGTGGGCGTTCATCTTGTCGTAGGTATCTGCATCAGGCTCCATTGGTGAACGGCCAAGGCCTGCCGCACGGCGGATGATGTGTTCATAATATTTCCAAGCCGATACGGGCCACATAAACGTCTTGTAATAGAACCCTGCAGGTAGAATTCGATGGAACAAGCTGTTCACGGCCATGAAATCGAAATTGTGTGATGGCCAGCAATTAACACTGGCAGCGTCGAGACCTTCATAAAGCGGCACGCGTGTGGCCAGCATGTTTGAGATCGTCCGTGCACCGCGCTCCAACTGCACGAGAGCATTTTGTTCTTCAGTACCAGCCGACGTGATGCCACGCGGTCTGTGGTATTTAAAGCTACGGCCTACAAGCATTACGCCGTTTGCTAGCAAAGCAGACGCAAGGGTATCGCCTTCATACCCGGAATATCTGCGACCGTTGAAAAAGAAATCAATGGGGCGGTCACGATCAATGCGACCGCCATCGGTGAGGCGATGTGTCTGGGTCATGACTTCGCCCCTTTTACAGGTTCTTTGGCCAAGTTCTTGGGTGGCTTTTCGCCCATCAAGTACACAGCAAGAATCTCATTGGTATGGGTGTTGCGGGCAACATTGAACCAACGACGGCAACCTGCCGTATGCACCCATCTTTCAAGGTGGGGTCCTTTTGGATTGGTCCGCATGAACAAATAGTTGGCCCATTCAGCATCGCTTAGTTTCTCAGGGTCTTCCGGGCGCACAATATGCGCTTCATGCCCATATGAAAATTCGCTCTCTTCGCGTTCGCCACACCAGGGGCAAGGGATTAAGAACATATCATTGCCTCCTAATGCGCAACGCCGGCGGCGCCGTGCTCGTCGATAAGGTTGCCATTTACAAACCGATCAAGTGCGAACGGTGCATTCAATGGATGTGGTTCATTACACGCGATGGTGTGAGCGAATACCCACCCGGAACCCGGCGTGGCCTTAAAGCCGCCCGTACCCCAACCGCAGTTAAAGTATAGGCCATCCACCGGGGTCTTTGAGATGATGGGGCTCGCATCCGGGCATGTATCAACAATTCCACCCCATTGGCGCATTAAGCGCATGCGGCTGAAAAGCGGGAAGAGTTCACAAACTGCAGCGATTTGGTCTTCGACAATATGCATGCTGCCACGTTGTGAATAGCTTGTATGCGCATCGATGCCCGCACCCATAACCAATTCGCCTTTGTCAGATTGCGACACGTAACAGTGCACAGCACCTGACATCACAACGACATCGATAATTGGTTTCACGGGATCAGAAACCATCGCCTGAAGAGGGTGGCTTTCGATGGGCATTCTGAAACCCGCCATTTCTGAAAGGACGGAGCAATGCCCAGCCACGACAACGCCAACTTTTTTGGCTTTAATATCACCGCGTGTTGTATGGACGCCTTTGACTTGGCCGTTTTGAATATCAAAGCCCGTGACTTCACAGTTTTGAATGATGTCGACACCGCGCGCATCCGCAGCACGTGCCAATCCCCATGCAACGGCGTCATGGCGGGCCGTGCCGCCGCGGCGTTGCAGAGATGATCCCAGAACTGGATAGCGAATATTGGGGTCTAAGTTAATGATCGGTACGAGTTCACGAATTTCTTCTGGGCCGATGTATTCTGAATCAATACCGTTCAGCTTGTTGGCATAGACGCGGCGCTTGGTATCTCTGACATCGCCCAGGCTATGAGCCAAATTGAGAACGCCGCGTTGGCTCAGCATAATGTTGTAGTTGAGGTCCTGGCTCATGCCCTCGTATAGCTGTAGCGACTTTTCATATAGGTGCGCACTTTCGTCCCAAAGATAATTTGAACGAATGATGGTCGTGTTTCGGCCAGTATTACCGCCACCAAGCCAGCCTTTTTCAATGACTGCGACATTTGTAATACCGTGTTCTTTGGCTAAATAGTACGCCGTCGCTAAGCCGTGTCCGCCACCACCTATAACGAGAACATCGTACTCTGGTTTTGGATCTGGTGAGCGCCAGGCTTGTTGCCAATCTTGATGATATCCCATGGCATTTCGAAGCAGGCTGAAAATGGAATAATGTGTCATATCGTCCCTTTATATGTCGCTTCGAAAAACCGTGTCACAAGTATGGTCATTTAGCTCAGAGCTTTAGGCAAATACCATAAGGCTGTGCCTATAATTAGTTATCTTGGTTTCACACCATCCATCCAAGCCGTCTGTATGTTATACGACGTTGATGCGAGTTATTACGACCCTTGATGTTGGTTGGATTTCGGTTTGATCTAAAGAATTGAATTATAGAGCTATATATTGTCATTCCATTAGGTGAAACCCCCAGATAATGTGCGTGCATGACTTCGGTATTTAACTTTAGGGGCTGTACCAGATAACTAGTTCAAATTACCTTGGGCCCATTGTCTTAACTGCTTTAATTGAGCTGACGGATCACTGTTGTTAAATCGCCACTCACATTCCTTTAAAAATAGTCCAAAATG
>Ga0180120_10001996_pt1 | contig 10363 bp, 16 predicted proteins | sample CPBDNA_3_FD_129677 | JGI IMG/M metagenome (GOLD analysis project Ga0180120, IMG submission 129677) | Freshwater to marine salinity gradient microbial communities from Chesapeake Bay, USA - CPBay_Spr_31_0.2_DNA (version 2) (version 2) | ecosystem: Environmental > Aquatic > Marine > Coastal ... | reverse complement strand
GGTGCACATCTGACCACCCATGGTGATTAGCGTATAAACCTACCTTTGGTATGATATCCGACATATTGATATTCCTTTTTAATGTTTTTTATATGAAACGTTCAGGACATCTTTATCCCAACAGGCCCGGCAATCACCACATGAGTTACTACGTGTATACGCTAGGCACTCAGTGCCTATGGGGTCAACCTTATAGTGCACTGTTGACGTGTTAACGTGTCCTGTTGCTGGTACCCCGTTGACCATAGCAGCGCTTAATCTTATCACGAGGTTATCAGGTACTACGTCAAAACGTGTGAATTCCGCAACTATCCCTTTTTCTCGTGTTGGTAACCAATGCTTAATATCAGGTGTACGCTTACATACGTCTGCAATAGCGCGTAACATATCAACAGATTGTAAGTCACCGCTATCAAACCAACGATGATGCCCGTCAACATTATAACGATCTAATTGAAATACCATAGCATCAACCCATTGCTTCAAATCAGCACGTTGAAACTTTGCCAAATTATTTTTATAACCCTTATCAACGCTAGGACGTAATTTTTGCAATTTAATGGCATAACAACTAGCACATGTTGACCCTTTAACCTTACGTAATTTAGAACCTACATTACATGCGAACGCGTCAATAGCATAAGTGGTACCCGGCATTTTAGTATTGCCTGTTGAAATCTTTCCGAATTCTATAGCTTCTTTAACTAACATAATCTTTACTCTCCAATAATTACAATTGAACGATCAATTACTTCATACATTTTTTCTATAAGCTTTTCCATCGTCGCTATTTGATCATGAAGATCATAAGCTTCGGAATGGTTAAGCCTATCTAATGCCGAAAGACATTCAACTAGTCTCCCGATATTGTTGTTGTCTATCCACATTTTATCTACAATATCTTTCTTCATTTCGTTTACGTCTAACATTGTAATATTCCTTTTTTGTTGTGTGATTGTCTTATTACTAGGGTACATAGCGCACCCTAGGTTATAAGTCAACCCTCTTTAAAATACTACATTACGTTCTATGACAATGCTATTTCCCTCATCGTCATAATAAAATACAAAATGCTTGCTTGAGCGTGTGACGGCAAAGGTGTGATCTGCATCTTCTTTAAGTATCCTTTCAACGCGCTTAATTGCTTTTGCTTTACTGGAATAGCTTGTTCTGTCCCACAAATTAGCTTCAGGGTTACGCTCGTTATAATCGTTGGAGATATCTAAGTTATAAACAAACATGTATCGTTTCCTTTTTAATCGTCTAACCATTGGTTAAATGTTTTCGGGCATTCGGAAAATCCAACGCATTCAACGTATATTCTGTAACGATCCCAAACACGTTTCGGGGCGTCTTTATAGGTTGATTTTTGAAGCATTAAAAACCGTCGCATCGAAGCATTCGTCTTAAACATAACTTTCCCTTTCAAATTAAAATTTAAACCTATTTTCCTACCACTATAATACAGATATAAACAAGTAATGCAATACATATTGTTTTCTTTAATATCAATAGGTTACCTATATTATTAAAAATACTTTAGATCACATGAGACCATTTAAGACCACATGAGTATACATTATATATATGTACACACTGAGTGTACCTGAGTGATCCTGAGTGATCCTGAGAATACTACACTCATGCACTCTTACATCTTCAGTTTCACTCAAGACCACATGAGTTAAACCTATGCAATAACCATGCCAACTTAAGTACACCAAAGTGGCACATAAGTTGCACCATGCAATAACCATGCCAACTTAAGTACACCAATGTGGCACACATGTTGCACCATGCAAGTACCGTGCCAACTTTTGACCACTTAAGTTGGCATGAGTTTTGCATAAGTTTTGCCTAGGGGGGACCCTTATGGGCGCTACAATATTTTTATATACACTCAGGGACACATGGGAAGCAATTTGGAGGTCTAAATAGAAATAAAGTACACATAAGATAAAATAACGGTTGACTTTTGTGGGGAGCGGGGTATTTACCTTAGGTGTCCTAAGGGGGATTGACTAATCAGACAGAATATGTTATAATGTATACATACATTGAGTAGTTAACTTAAGTACACGAGAGAGAACGTTAAGTAAATCCTTTTAGATTAAACACTTAAACAAATATCTCATACACTTAAGTACACTTAAGTATGCTTTAATTCACTAAATCTTCCACTTTAGTTTGTTTTCCTGCAAAGGAAAAGGAAAAAGGTGGGTAAAGATAAGGATATGTTTAATGTCATCCAGCGATAAAGGCCCCTCAGTAGAGGACAAGCCTAAAGGAAGAGGAAACCCTGCATTTCATAAGGGTATGCCCTCATTAAACCCCACAGGAAGACCTAAGGGTTCTCTGAATAAGTACACTAAACTCTCAAGAGAGTTAATGTCAGAGCAAGGCCCAGCTATTGTTGATAAAGTAATTGAATTAGCTTTAGAAGGAGACAGACATTGTTTAAAAATGTGTCTCGACAGGATTATCCCGGTATCTAAAGCAGTAGAAATTAAACATGAACATGAAGACCTTGGAATTAATATTATTATTGAATCCGTAAAGGCGATAGAAAAACAAGAAGAAGAAGATTTCAAAGTAATTGAAGCTGACTATGTGGAGACTTTAAAAAGTGACTGATATTAATGTCACACTCCACGATGCCCAACTTGAAATATTTAACAGTAAGAAACGTTTTAAAGTTGCTAGTTGTGGCAGACGATTTGGTAAGTCTTATTTAGCAGCGTGGATATTAATTATTAAAGCGTTGCAGTCTAAAGATAAAGATGTATTTTATGTAGCCCCTACCTTTCAACAAGCTAAAGATATCTTATGGTCTATTCTAAAAGATATCGGAAAAGAAGTTATTAAGACCACACATGAAAACACTGCGACAATTACTTTAGTAAATGATCGTAAGATTTATTTGAAAGGAAGTGATCGGCCTGATACATTACGAGGCGTAGGTTTGTCTTATGTTGTTATGGATGAATATGCGTCTATGAAGCCAGAAGTTTGGGAAATGATCCTAAGACCTACTTTGGCCGATGTAAAGGGAGGGGCACTTTTTATTGGTACACCCTCAGGTAAGAACCACTTTCATAAACTTTGGACAGACGCGCAGGAAGAAGAAAACAAAGATGACTGGGATGCCTTTCAGTTTATATCAAAAGATAACTCCTTTCTCGATCCTTCGGAGATCGAAGCTGCTAAGAAGTCTATGTCTACTCAGGCGTACCGTCAGGAATTTGAAGCTACGTTTGAATCGTTTAGTGGGGGAGTATTTCAAGAAGATTGGGTCCGTTATGCAGACGATGATGTCTTCGAGGATAATACAAAAGTTTCTGGACATTATGTTATTGCGGTCGATCCGGCGGGATTTGAACAATCGAGTAGAGACAGAGGTCTCAAATCTTCTCGATTGGACGAAACTGCGATAGCCGTAGTAAAAATATCAGAAGATAAGTGGTATGTTAAAGATATCCACCATGGACGTTGGGGTATCAAAGAAACAGCCGAAAGAATTTTAGATTCAGCAGAAGATGTTAGTGCCACAACTGTTGGAATTGAATCAGGTGCACTTAAAAATGCAATTATGCCGTATCTTGAAGATGAGATGCGCTCTCGTAGCAGATGGATAAATATAACTGATGTTACGCATGGTGGCAAGAGGAAGCAAGATCGCATTGTATGGGCTTTACAAGGCCGTATGGAGCATGGTAAAATTAGGTTACGGAAAGCTAATTGGAATCATCACTTTGTTTCACAAATGTTAGACTTTCCTAGTCCACTTTCACATGATGACTTATTGGACTCTTTAGCATACATTGACCAAGTTTCAGTAGCAGATTTTGCACAATCAATCGAATTAGAAGAGTGGGAACCATTAGATAATGTCTCAGGATACTGACGAAATCGGATACCTTGACCCTAAGTCTACGTTAAGTAGCTGGGTTATGGAACGAGTAAACGCATGGGAAGACCATCGTAATACCAATTATCTCGATAAATGGGACGAGTATTATCGTATATGGAGAGGAATCTGGTCCTCTGAGGATAAAACAAGAGACTCTGAGAACTCTAGGCTTATTTCACCAGCAACTCAACAGGCCGTTGAATCTACAGTTGCTGAGTTAGAAGAAGCTATTTTTGGAAAGGAACAGTGGTTTGATATTCGTGATGATGTTAATGATCAAGATCAACGAGATATTCAAATTATTCGTAAAAACCTGCAAGAAGACTTAAATCAATATAAAGTTAAAAATGGTATCGTAGAAGCACTTCTTAATGGTGCAATTTATGGTACAGGTATTGCAAAAATTAATGTTGTGGAAGAGGTCTCCAAGACCCCTAGCGTATCCCCTATTCCTGACACGCTAACTAGTGATATTGTTGTTAGAGAACAGACTAATGTTAAAGTAAAGGTTGAATCTCTTACTCCTAAAGAGTTTGTAATCGATCCTTCAGCCACCTCTATTGAAGAAGCCTTAGGTGTAGCACAGATTGTTATTAAGCCTAGATATGAGATTATTGAGGCTGTTCGAGACGGTATCTATGAAGATAAGCCTATCGGCGGTTTTGAAGACATGAATTTAGGGTACGATGAGGAACAATCGAGTGTGTTCTCTAATGACGATAGGGTTAAAATTGTCGAATATTGGGGACGTGTTCCTGCTAAATTCTTAGAAGATAAAGAAGATTCTTTAGGGGAAACATTTGATTATGACGAAGATGAGCTTGTAGAAGCTGTCGTAGTCATTGCAAACGATAGTTCAGTGCTTAAAGCAGTACGTAACCCGTACTTAATGGGTGACCGTCCTTTTGTTTGTTATCAACATGATCGTGTTCCTAATAAATTCTGGGGTAGAGGTATTGCTGAGAAAGGTTATAACCCTCAAAAGGCACTTGATGCAGAGCTACGTGCCCGTATAGACGCTCTAGCCCTTACGACACACCCTATGATGGGTGTAGATGCTACCCGTCTACCTCGTGGGGTTAAATTCGAAGTTAAAGCGGGTAAGACTATTCTAACGAATGGTGATCCACGTCAGACTCTAATGCCACTTAACTTTGGTAGCCTTAATAACAGTACGTTTACAGAAGCTGCAGAGTTAGAACGTATGGTTCAAATGGGCACAGGAGCGATGGATTCCGCTAACTCTAAGAACTCCAATCCTCGTAATTCAACCGCTTCTGGTATGTCTATGATTCAGGCGGCATCTATTAAACGCCAAAAACGTACCATTATGAACTTCCAAGAAAATTTCTTAATCCCTATGATCGAAAAAGCAGCTTTTCGGTACATGCAGTTTGCTCCTGATAGGTATCCTGCAGGAGATTATAAGTTTATAGCTTATTCCTCAATGGGGATTATGGCAAAAGAATTAGAGATGACTCAGATGATTCAGCTCTTATCAATGACACAACAAGGGACCCCTCCATTTTCTTTAATGCTTCTATCAATCTTTGAAAATAGCTCGTTGTCAAATAGAGAGGAAATGAAAGCTGCAATAGCGCAAACATTACAGCCTCCACAACCTGATCCAAAAGAAGAGCAATTAAAAGAGATGGTACAACAGCTTGAACTTATGAAGCTACAAATGGAAGTTGAAGAGATGAAGGCAGGAGCTATGAAGGATATGGCACAGGCAGCTAAACTTCAAAGTGATGTAAATGATACCCAATCTCAAGAGTCCCTTATGAAACGTCAGATAGAATTAGCTGAAAAGCTTGCTAAGATTGAAAAGATTAAAATAGATTCGAAAAATATTCAATCTGAAACTTTCCGTAATGGCCCAGAAATTCAACATCTTCAGTCGGAAACCCTTCTGAATATGGCTAAAGCACGGCAAAGCAATGTTAACTGATAGAGAATACTTAGAGAAACGTCTTGATTTGTTTACTGAGGAAGCGTGGAGTCTCTTTACAGAAGAGCTAAACTCTATGGCAACTTCTTTAGAAAAAATACAAAACATAGACGATGAAAGAACACTCTACTTACGTAGAGGTCAGGTGGATATTCTAAATATGGTTATTAATTTAGAAGAGACCACCAAATTAGCACTGGATCAATTAGATACCTAATCCCAGTTTATTTTAACTCCATAATCTTTATAGACGGAGATCAGTAATATGAGTAGTGTAGTTGTTGAAGAAACGGTTGAAACTCAAGAAGAATTAGCCCAATATAGTAATATTTCTGAAGAGACTCAGGCTCCAGAGCCAGAACAATCTCAAGCAGAGCCTGAAGTTCCTTCTAAATTCCAAGGTAAATCAGTCACAGAAATCGTTGACTCTTATGAAAACCTTGAAAAAGAATTAGGAAGAAAAGGACAGGAAATTGGGGAGCTTCGAAAGTTAACAGACAGTATCCTTAAACAACAACTTACGACTAATCAAAACGGGACTGCACCAGAGTCGCAAGAAGAAGAGGTTGACTTTTTTGATGACCCTAACACCGCTGTTAGTAAAGCCATTGAAAATCATCCTAAGTTCCGTGAGTTCGAAGCGCAGCAAGCAGCTCAAAAGGCTGCAGCAACAACGCAACAGCTTAAAGCGGCACATCCTGACTATTCAGAGGTCATAAGTGACGTTGGTTTTCAGGAGTGGGTTAAGAAAAGCCCGATTCGTACTAATTTATATGTCGCAGCACACAATGATTACAACTTACCAGCAGCCATGGAACTTTTAGAAAATTGGAAAGAACGTAAGTTAATTAGTAACACAAGTGATGCTGAAGCAAATAAAGCAGCCAAACGTGACGCAGCGTTAAGAAATGGCAAAAGTATTAGTCGATCTTCTTCTGAATCTACAGTCGGTAAGAAAATCTACCGTAGGGCTGACTTAATTCGGCTTAAAACAAATGATCCTCAACGATATGAAGCACTGCAAGATGAAATTCTTCAGGCATATTCTGAGGGTCGAGTCAAATAACGTATAAATAGAGAGCTATAGGAGAAATAAAATGGCTTTAGGAACTGGTCAACAGACCATTACAACCGCAGCAAACTTTATTCCAGAGCTGTGGTCTGACGAAGTTATCGCTGGTTACAAGAAAAATCTTGTACTTGGTAACATCGTTACTCGCATTAACCACAACGGCAAAAAGGGTGATACAATTCATATCCCTGCACCTGTCCGTGGTTCTGCTAACGTAAAAGCAGCAAATACACAGGTTACTCTACAGGGTGATACACACAACACTGTAAACCTGTCAATCGCTAAACATTATGAATATTCAGTGGTTATTGAAGATATTACTGAAGTTCAGGCACTTTCGTCACTCCGTCGATTCTATACGGATGATGCGGGTTATGCACTTGCTACACAAGTAGATACTGACCTGTTTGCGCTTACAGAGGCGCTTCAAGGTGGAACTGTTGGTGGTACAGGGGCTGCTCTATACGAAAAAGCTGTTATTGGTGGAGACGGTACAACTCTCTTCACAGGTAACTCTTCAAACGATAGTGATATTACCGATGCTGGTATTCGTGCAATGATCCTTAAGTTGGACAATGCGGATGTTCCTATGGACAACCGTGCACTTGTTGTTCCTCCGATTGCTGCGAATGACATGCTTGGTATTAACCGTTTCACTGAACAACAGTTCATTGGTGATGGTAATGCTATCAAGACTGGTAAAATCGGTAGCATCTACGGAATGGACGTATTTGTATCCAGCAACTGCCCAAGCATCGAAAGTGATGCTGCTCGTGTAGGTGTGATGATGCATAAAGACGCACTTGCTCTCGTTGAGCAAATGGGTGTACGTTCGCAGACTCAGTATAAGCAGGAATACCTTGGTGACCTGTTTACGGCTGATACGCTGTATGGTGTTGGTGAACTTCGTGATAACGCTGGTGTAGCGTTCGTCGTTCCTGCCGCCTAAGTAACCTAGGGACCCTTAAGACCTCTTAGGGGTCCCTTACTTACTCTTGGAGAATTAAATGCCTAGTTATAATTACACTTGTGTTTCCTGCGATAACAGACATGAAGAATTTCGTTGCATGTGTGAACGTAAGAAAAAAACAACCTGTGTTAAATGTGGTGATAAAGCTTTACTATCTCCCTCTACACCTACTATTTTACTTGATGGTTCTGACCCAAACTTTGTAGCAGCACATGATAGGTGGGTTAAAGAGCATGAAACCAAAGGTAACGGAACTAGGTCCTTTAAATGAATATAGAATCAGCATTAATGGACACTAGTTACGATTTAGAACTAGAACGTATTAAAACAAAAATTAAACAGCTCTATGAAAACTTACTTGTTAAGACACTCAAAGCTTCTCGACGGGATATCTCTGCAGAAGAGATTGCTGATTTTTTAGAGATGAATGAGCTTGAATTTAAAGGTGATGGATTTGAAGAAGAATCTGATGGCTTAGAAGAACTTTTAGAGGCGTTGTCTAAAGAAGATGATTTAGACGATGTTAAAGACAAAGAATACGAAGACCCTGATGTTGAAAATGGGACGGAGTTAAAAAGTAAATCTAAGGATGCTAGTACAACACCGACTACTGTAAACATAGACATTCCTAAAGTTGGTATGTTTACTCCTAAAGATAAACGTAGCCGTGTTGAAACAAAAAAGTTAAAAACACCTAGAGGTAAGATATCCCGTGTCATCGATGATTCTCCAATAGTAAAAAGCCAAGAGATGAAAGATATTTGGGATGAAGAACGTAAAAAGTTATTAGCTTTAGTTGAAAAACGTAATCAAGAATATGGGGTTAAATTGTAGTAATGAAATCTGTCAAAATGAGAACGGCTGGTAAATGTGTACCTAATAAGAAAGAGAAGCCAGTATCCCCTAAAAAACGTAAGAAGAATGCTGCTCGAATGGTAAGCGAACGTAGGCGCTACTCTTAATGAGACGCGGAACTACTCGCCCCCTTGTTTGTCCTTTTCCTCAGGGGAGACAGAATACATGGCAACAACAGCAATTATTTATGAAATTAAGTAACGCACGACAGGAAGAAACAGAGCCTTTTCGGTTTGGAAATTCTCGTACATTATATGGTAAAGCTAAATATTCTAGTAGATAAAAAGGTAATTAAACATGACTGACTATACTATTCAAGTTGGATGGTCCGGTAAAGACGCTTTAGCAGATAGTGATCCAGCAAAAGTTATTTCCGGTGGAGATTTTAACACTGAGTTTGCTGCGGTACGTACAGCAGTTAACTCTAAACTTACCACGGCTAGTAACCTTTCGGATATACCAGCAGCCTCAACAGCGAGGACTAACCTTGGTCTTGCTATTGGTAGCAATGTCCAAGCATACGATGCTGATACTGCTAAGACTGACGTTAAACAAACGTTTACTGCACAACAACGTCCTTTGACTGCCGCATTGACATTTAATGCCACCCAAACTTGGGACACTGATGTAGCGCAAGATGCAACGTTAACACTGACCAATAACGTAACTAACTTTTCTGCTCCAACCAATCAAGTAGCAGGGTCCTATTATACTCTACGGTTAAACGTAGGAAGTGGTCCTTATTCTGTGTCAGCTTGGAACTCAGTATTTAAATGGCCCGCTGCTACAGCACCTACGTTAACTGCAACGGCTAACGCTATTGATATTTTAGTCTTTAGATCAAACGGGACTAATATGGAATTAATCGGTATTTCACAGGATGTAAAATAATGTACGTACTTTTAACTTCTCAATCTGATGGTACTTTTAACCTCCCTATTCTATGGACAGGTAAACGTTTTAATAAAAACTTATTTGATATCCTAGGTTATACTCTATCACGAGACGCTATTCGTAATGGGACATCTCAATCATTTGGTATTTTTAATTTAACAGAACCGTCTATTCCCAAAGGAAAAATGTCAAACGGTTCTAAAGAAGATACATTTGATGGGACAACTGTTACTCGTAAAGCTCCTTGGGCAGATGATCCAACGTATAATGAACTTGATTTACGTAAGGCACAAACTGTGAAAGATATTAAAGCCCATGCTTCTAATCTTATTCTTGAAATAGCCCCTGAGTGGAAACAACGTAATATTTTAGCCGGGATGATCAAAGATACTGCGACTGATGCTGAAAATGCTATGTGGGCAAATATTGATATTATACGGTCTCAATCAGACATTATTGAACTAAGTGTAGCAGATATGACCTTAGAGGATATTACGTCTTTTAATGTATCTTTAGATTCACTTTGGATTCCTGAAGAAGAAGAAGAAGAGACTACAGAAGAGACTACAGAAGAGACTACAGAAGAGACTACAGAAGAGACTACAGAAGAGACTGAAGAAGAAACTACAGAGGTGGTCCCTGAATAATGTTTATATTCCCCGGAGTTTCTAGTGGTAGCGCGGCGTACCTAATTGAACAATCGTTACTGTT
>Ga0180120_10001985_pt1 | contig 10409 bp, 9 predicted proteins | sample CPBDNA_3_FD_129677 | JGI IMG/M metagenome (GOLD analysis project Ga0180120, IMG submission 129677) | Freshwater to marine salinity gradient microbial communities from Chesapeake Bay, USA - CPBay_Spr_31_0.2_DNA (version 2) (version 2) | ecosystem: Environmental > Aquatic > Marine > Coastal ... | reverse complement strand
ACTGTTTTATCGCGGTCGTTGAATCGTGGCTGCTGCCGTCATCTTTTTAATGGGCCCAACGGCTAGTGGTAAGACCGACCTAGCAATAGAGCTCTGCCGCCAACGCCCCTGTGAAATTATCAGCGTCGACTCTGCCCTGATTTATCGTGAGATGAATATTGGTACTGCTAAGCCAACGGCTGATGTGTTAGCGGATACGCCACATGCATTACTTGATATCCGCAACCCAGATGAGCAGTACTCGGTAGCCGAATTCTGTAACGACGCCAACCGCCTGATCGATGAAATCCTCGCTCGTGGTCACACTCCATTATTGGTTGGTGGCACCATCATGTATTTCCATGCCCTACAGTTTGGGCTCTCCGAGCTCCCCGCTACTAACGATAAGATTCGTCAGCAGATCGAAGAGGAGATGCAGCTCAAAGGAGTAGCCGCATTACATGACCGACTGAGCACCATCGATGCCACTGCAGCCGCTCGCATACATCCCAATGATAGACAACGCATACAGCGTGCTTTAGAGGTTTTTGATAATACCGGCAGCACCCTGACCGCGTGGCAGCAAAAGCCGAAATCCACCCGCGATGATCTAGATATTCACGCTTGGGGGCTGTTCCCTGAAGACCGGGCCTGGCTACATCAGAATATCGAACAACGTTTTGACTGGATGCTAGACCATGGTGCAGTCGAGGAATTACAGGCCTTACGCAAAAATTGGACTCTTTCACCGGACATGTCATCGATGCGCTGTATTGGATATCGCCAGATCTGGTCATATCTAGAAGGCGATATCACTTATGCCGATATGCGTGAACAAGGCATTGCTGCTACCCGCCAGCTAGCCAAACGGCAGCTCACTTGGCTGCGTAGCTATCCAAAAGTAGAGCTAATTGACCCGGCAATACAACCTATTACACAGCTAGCGGAGCAAATCAGTTGCAACCTGCCAGCTAGTAACTGCTAAAATGATCTTCAGCTCTCGCTCGTTGGGGAATTAGCGTAGGGCGATCTAACAACAATTAACATTAAGAGTGAAAACCTAATGTCAAAAGGTCAAACTTTACAAGAACCCTTCTTAAACGCATTACGAAAAGAAAAGATTTCTGTCGCCATCTATCTTGTTAATGGTATTAAGCTGCAGGGACAGATCGATTCTTTCGATCAATTCGTCATTGTGCTTAAAAATACCGTCAACCAGATGGTCTATAAACATGCGATTTCAACTATCGTGCCGACAAAAGTAGTGAACATCCCATTTGTTGATGACGTTGAATAGCTTGTTTTGTAGTAGCAGGAGCAAGCATTAAGTGTTTGAACGTCCCAAGAGTGGCGAAAGCGCTCTCTTAGTTCACCCCGCATTTGGGCGCAGTCCTGACCCCGCCGATACGGAAGAATTTAGACTATTAGCCAAATCAGCCGGTGCGGATATCATCGATATCGTGCTTTATTCGCGTGCCAAACCAGAATCTCGCTTTCTTATCGGTGGCGGTAAGCTCGAAGAGCTCGCTGAACGGGTAGAGGCAGAAGGGATTGAATTACTATTATTCAATCATGCCCTCTCGCCTAGCCAAGAACGCAATATCGAGAGTGCCTGCCACTGCCGTGTGCTCGATCGTACCGGCCTAATCCTTGATATTTTCGCACAACGTGCGCGCTCTTATGAAGGCAAGCTACAGGTCGAGCTCGCTCAACTTAGATATATTTCTACGCGTCTGGTACGTGGTTGGACTCACCTAGAACGGCAAAAAGGTGGTATTGGTATGCGCGGCCCGGGCGAGACCCAGCTGGAAACCGACCGTCGTTTGCTCGCAGTCCGGGTTAAATCTTTAGAAAAGCGTTTGGCCAAAGTCCGTTCACAACGGAATCAAGGTCGCCAAGCACGCAAGAAAAAACCAATCCCAACCGTTGCGCTAGTAGGCTATACCAACGCAGGTAAGTCGACGCTATTCAATACCCTTACCGATAGCAAGGTGTATCAGGCCGATCAGTTATTCGCCACCTTGGATCCGACCCTACGCCGCTTACAGCTCGAGGGCTTCGATGAAATCATCCTCGCTGATACGGTAGGTTTCATCCAAGATTTACCCCATGACTTGGTCGAGGCCTTCCACGCCACTCTACAAGAGACGGTTGAGGCTGACTTACTACTGCATGTTGTCGATGCCTCCAACCCTCAGCGAAATGAGCATATTTGCGAAGTTAATACGGTGCTGGAAATGATCAATGCAGAGAGCTGCCCACAAATCTTGGTCTACAACAAAATCGACCAGATTAATCAAATGCCGCATATCGACATAGGTGATGATAATCGTATCAATCGCATCTGGGTTTCGGCCCTAGAGAGGGATGGTTTGCCATTACTGCACTCTGCAATGGTCCAATTTTTTAGTGAAAGTCATAAAATCGTAAGCCTACAGCTGCCGCCAGCACAGGGTGATCTGCGTGCTTTACTGCATGAACATCATTCAATATTGGAGGAAACCTTTGATCCTGAAGGGTTTTGGCAGATTGAGGCACGTATAAGCGTAGAGCTTATGTCACGCTTCACAGACTATTTGGTGAAAGAGACCACTACAGAGCATGAACAAGAGAATGCTGAAATTTTGCTGAAGAGTGAATAGAATAGCGCCAACATTTATTTAAACTCACTGCGGAGTCAACATGCCCTGGAACACCCCAGGTAACAACAACGATGACCCTTGGAATCGTAAATCCAATAATCAAGGGCCACCGGATCTCGATGAAGTCTTTCAAAAGTTAGGACGTAAGTTTGGAGGCCTCTTTGGCGGTTCCGGCGGTGGTTCTAACTCATCTTCAGGTTCATCTAACGGTTCGTCTAGCATAGGTCTGATCGCAATTTTTATTATTGCTATCGTTTGGGCCATGTCAGGCGTCTACAAGGTGACAGAAGGCGAAGCCGGCGTCATCCTACAATTTGGCAAATACAAAGAGACTACTAATCCCGGTCTACACTGGCATGTTCCTTTCCCAGTGCAGTCGCTATTTATAGTCGACACACAGCGAGTACGGAGTGCCAAACATCAAACCACCATGCTAACGCAGGATGAGAATATCGTAGAGGTCATTCTCGCTGCACAGTATCGAGTGAAAGATGCACCAGGCTACTTATTCAACTTGCGTGGGCCAGAAACCACACTAAAGCAGGCGATGGAAAGCGCGATTCGCGAGATCGTCGGTAAGAGCAAAGTAGACTTTGTCTTATATGAAGGCCTAGAGGTTATTTCTTCTAGCACTAAAGAACTGATGCAGGAGATCCTGGACCGCTACGACGCTGGTATCGAGATCACCTCACTCAACTTAGAGAAGACACAGCCCCCTAGTCCGGTACAGAACGCCTTTGATGACGTGATTAAATCACGTGAGGATTTGGAGCGTTACATTCAGGAAGCAGAAGCCTACGCTAATACCATCGTGCCACAGGCTCGAGGTGAGGCAGCACGCATCACTGAGGAAGCAACAGGTTACAAAGAAGCCATTGTTGCTACCGCTGAAGGTGAATCTGAACGTTTTTCAGCATTACTCACTGAGTACAAGAAGGCACCAAGCATCACACGCGAACGTCTCTATCTTGAAGCAACTGAAGCGGTCTTCAGCAACAGCACGAAGATCATGTTGGATGTTGAAGGTGGTAATAACCTAATGTATTTGCCATTGGATAAATTAATTCAGAACGCACCAACACGCTCAGACAGCACTGGTGCAGCTAATACTTCATCTAGCTTTGGTTCATCCAACTCATCAGAGATACCACAACGCCCAACACGCGGCAGGGAGAATCGCTAATATGATCACTAAAATCATTGCTGCCCTTATTGCTGTCAGCATTATTGTCTACAGTAGCTGCGTTTACACTGTAAATGAAACGCAACGTGCGATCCTATTGAAGTTTGGTGAGATCATTCAGGCAGATATTCAGCCTGGCTTGCACTTCAAACTACCGATCGTCAACGATGTGAAATATTTCGACTCTCGTATCCTAACGCTGGATGTGAAGCCTGATTTATTTCCGACCAGTGAAAAGAAATATGTCTATGTCGATTTCTTTGTCAAATGGCGTATCGATAATGTGCGTGACTATTTCGTTGCCACTGGTGGTATAGAATCTCGTGCCAATAGTCGTCTAAGCCAAATCACAAAAGATGAATTACGTGATGTGATTGCTGCGCGAACTATTAAAGAAGCTGTCTCCGGTGAACGTTTAGAAATCATGAATGCACTAGTGCGCAAAACCAACGAAATCTCAAAAGAACTTGGTATTGAGATCGTTGACTTACGTGTTAGCCGTATCGACTACACTGAAGACATTAGTGATTCAGTTTATGAGCGTATGCGTGCCGAACGTGACCGTGTAGCAAAAGACTTTCGTGCTCGTGGCCGTGAATCAGCGGAGCGTATTCGAGCTGCTGCCGATCGCCAACGTCAAGTTACTCTGGCAGATGCCTACAAACGATCTGAGCAGTTACGTGGTGAAGGTGATGCAACAGCGGCCGATATCTATGCACGGGCCTACGGTGCAGACGAAGAGTTCTACACATTAACTAAGAGCTTAAGCGCGTATAAACGTACGTTTAACAGTAAGAATGATGTTTTGGTGTTAAAACCAGACTCTCAGTTCTTCCGTTACTTCAATCAATCAGGCAAATAAGACCTAGGTCTTACATCTCTGTTTGATCCCTTGTTAGCAGCAGTCGCCTTCGTATTCCTATTCGAAGGCCTGTTGCCAGCATTCTCGCCAAAATCGCTAGCCGCGGCCTATCAACAGATAAGTTCACTACTAGATACAAAAATTCGCTGATTAGGGTTAGTGAGCATGACCCTAGCCGTGTTATTCTTATGGCTGTTAGTTAATCGTTAAACTGAAGCTACTGCCATGAACTCCCGTACCCGCTGGTTACTACCTACTGGTATTCAAGAAGTTTTACCCAATGATGCGGTAATCCTTGAAAACCAACGCCGAAAACTTATCGACTTATTCCGCTCTTGGGGTTATCGATTAGTCATACCTCCATTTATTGAATTCGTCGATTCATTGTTATTAAAAGACAGTGATGACCTCAATATACAAACATTCAAATTCACGGATCAGATTTCAGGACGTACGCTAGGTGCACGTGCAGATATGACGCCGCAGGTTGCGCGCATTGATGCCCATATGCTGAAAGAAGAAGGGGCTACTCGCCTCTGTTATTGCGGCACCGTGTTACTGACCCAGGCCGAGTCGGCCGGTGGCACACGCAGCCCATTACAGATCGGTGCTGAGCTGTATGGTGATGACAGCATTGAAAGTGATGCAGAAATTATTCGCATGATGCTGACAGCGATTACCGAAACCGGTATCGATAATCCCTTACTAGATTTGGGGCATGCCGGCATTTTCGACATCTTATGTGATGAAGTTGATCTTGTAGGCGAAGCTAAGCAAGACTTATTTTCTATCCTGCAACGCAAGTCAGCGCCAGATATGCAGGCCTTCCTAAACACTATGGATTGTGCCGATAGCCACAAATCTGCAATCGCAGCAATGAACCAGCTACACGGTGATGCACAAATATTGCAACAAGCGAAAAGTGTATTAGCACCCGCTGGAGCAAGAATGGTCGTGGCCATTAACAAATTAGAGGCCTTAGCCGAAAAACTAGGCAAACGCCTAAGCAATCATCAGATCCATTTTGATCTTGCTGAAGTGCGTGGCTATCACTATCAAAATGATCTTGTCTTTGCCGCCTATGATCGTGCCAGCGGTGCTGAGTTAGCCCGTGGTGGTCGTTATGACAACATTGGCGAGGCCTTTGGCCGTGCCCGCCCAGCAACCGGCTTTAGTGCTGACTTAAAACAATTACTAAAACTCTCACAACTGGACAGCGATACGCAGCCGGCGATCTTCGCCCCCTTAAGTGACGATCCAGCACTCGATCAAATTATTACTGAACTACGCAATTCTGGTGAAACCATTATTGCTGGCCTAAGTTCATCAGATACCGCTAAATCCAGTGCCTGTAAGCGGCAGCTGGAGCAAGACGGCGATACTTGGGCTATCAAGGAAGCTTAATCATGCAAAAGAATATCGTAGTCCTCGGCGCCCAATGGGGTGATGAGGGTAAAGGCAAGATCGTCGACATGTTAACCGCAAAAGCTGACGCTGTAGTTCGCTTTCAAGGTGGGCATAATGCCGGACACACCATTGTTGTTGGCGAAGACACAACTGTCTTGCACCTTATCCCCTCTGGCATTTTGCGTCAGGAAACAGCCTGCTTCATTGGCAATGGCGTGGTGTTATCACCCGCTGCTCTATTAGAAGAGCTAACCATGCTAGAAACGCGCGGTGTGCATGCGCGTGAGCGTTTGTTCTTATCTGAAGGCTGCCCACTGATTCTGCCGTATCATATCTTGGTTGATCAGGCACGCGAGAAAGCCCGTGGGAACAAGGCTATTGGCACAACTGGCCGTGGTATTGGCCCAGCCTATGAAGACAAAGTTGCCCGTCGCGGATTACGTCTAGGTGATCTACTGCAATTCGACAAGGCAATGGCTAAGTTAGAAGGTGTCGTCGATTATCATAATTTCGTATTAAAGAATTACTTCAAGCATGAAATCTGCGATCTAAACGCACTCAAGGATCAGTGTCAGGCTTGGGCGGAAGAACTCAGCCCGATGATCTGTGATGTTACCGATCGTCTACATACGCTGCAAAGAGAAAACAAACGCATCTTATTTGAAGGCGCACAGGGTACGCTACTCGATATTGATCATGGTACTTACCCCTACGTGACTTCCTCCAATACCACCGCCGGCGGTGTTTGTAGTGGTAGCGGTGTAGCACCGACTAGCATTGATTATGTCCTGGGGATTGTGAAGGCCTACACCACACGTGTTGGCGCTGGCCCTTTCCCAACCGAATTATCCGATGCAGTCGGCCAAGAATTAGGCGAGCGGGGACATGAGTTTGGTGCAACCACTGGCCGCCAGCGCCGTTGTGGCTGGCTAGATGTGGTATCACTAAAACGTGCTATGCGCGTCAATGGTGTCAGTGGTATTTGTTTGACTAAACTAGACGTCATGGATGGACTAGAAAGCATCAACATCTGCACCGCTTACCGTTTTAATGGTGCCCTAGTCGATAGCCTAACCATGGACGCCGACACACTAGAGGCCTGCGAGCCGGAGTACATCACTTTACCGGGCTGGCAAAGTCCAACAGTCGGTGCCACCGATTATGCTGGCTTACCTCAAAATGCCCGTGATTATATCGACAAAATAGAAGAGCTCTTACAGACCCCGATCGATATCATATCCACCGGCCCTGAACGTCAACAAAACGTCATCCGCCGCGAAATCTTCTAGCCCCCACAAACCTTTAGCCCTATAGTAAGCCGATGACACTAGAGACTATTAAGTTTTTCTTAGTTATCGGCATCTTCAGTTTGCTCTATTTTAGCGAGCAGCTATTTCCCTATTTCGCCTCACGTAAACACCATCTAAGTCATTCGCTGCGTAATATTGCATTAGGCCTATTCAATGCAATCATTAGCCTCATGATCCTGTTTACCCTGCTCGAAAGTACTGAATACTGGGCAGATATACGCCAGTTTGGTCTACTCAATCGCTTAGAACTAAGCACCAATGTGAGCATTATCGTTGGACTTATTATCATCGATCTATGGCAATACCTATGGCATCGCATGAATCATCACATTCCAGTCTTATGGCGCTTTCATCGGGTACACCATTGTGACAGCGAGATGGATGCCAGTAGCGCTGTGCGCTTTCATACCGGCGAAGTTCTACTTTCAGGGTTAACAAGAATCCCGCTGATCCTAATATTTGGCCTCAGCATCGAGCATCTCATTATCTATGAGCTTATTGCCCTGCCCATTATATTGTTTCATCACAGTAATCTACGTATCCCAGCATCTCTAGATCGTGTACTACGCTATATCATCGTGACACCTCACATGCATCGGCTACACCATTCTGATCGGCAGCAGGAAACAGATAGCAACTACGGCAGTCTCTTCAGTGTTTGGGATCGATTGTTCTATAGTTTTCAATCACAGCCATTAAGCGAACATTTCAAGTTAGGGCTTGGCCCGGCTTACTCAGAATCAGACTGCAATAGTTTGGGTGGGTTATTTGCACTTCCTTTCGCGGAAAAATATCACACTCGCCGTTAAGTCCCTACTGTTTTTATGGCATCCCCGCCCCAATTAATTTGTTAAATTGAATAATTATATTGAATTAATATAATTTATATTTATTAGGTTCACTCCTTCTACCACCCCGATACAAGCACCATCAAATCGTTTTAACGTTCTCCTTAGGCGGACTAAACCGCCTAACTCTAAGGGACAGGAAGTTCCTTCATATACGCCCCAGATACATTATGGATAGCGTCTAGAGTAACGGAGCAAGGAGAGCAGTCATGGTGAAAGGAATCACCCTAGGTGTCGTCACGTCCATGTTAACCATTGGATGTGGGGGCAGAGGCGACAATGTCGATGTTGATCTTTGTCTCAGCGTCAGCTGTATTAACTACGTCAGCGACCAGGCTGAATATCTAGCTCAAGATGGGCTCAATAATATCGATGCTGCAAACGCAAATCTTGCCAGTGCAACTGGAGAAAATATTCGTATAGCAGTAGTCGATTCAGGTATCGATAGTAGTCATACTGAATTCAATCAACGCACTATCTTTGTCTTTGCTGCAAATAATGATTATCAAGATCAGGTCAGCAAAGAAGCCGGGTTACCCTACTATATCAATGAGCTCACTGCCCAGTTCCTGGCCGTGATGGCAATCGACACTGATCTTAAAGAAACTGGATTCACTAATCGCTGTGGCGTCGCAGCAGACTTTTGCCTAGCCGCACCGGGCAACAACATTCGTTCAGCCCAAACAGGTGGCGGCCATACAGAAAAAAGTGGCACATCAATGGCGGCACCACACGTCAGTGGCGTATTAGCCCTAGTGACTGGACATTTTCCCAGCCTATCCGCAAGTGAAGTGGTCAGCCGAGTTAAAGCAACGGCTAGCTTAGACGGTCTTACCGGTTATTTTGGCTGTACCTTAGCAAGCTGTGGCGAAAGTGCCATGCGCGCTATTTTTGGTCATGGCCTAGTTAATGCAGAAGCCGCAGTCAGTCCTATTGGCAGCCTATTTTATACGGCTGATGGTTCAACCGATCAACCGTCAGCTGCTGCCCTACGCCTTCCTAATGGTTTTGGCCAGGCCTTTAGTCATTGGGTTGCCAATCTTGATGTCGCCATGTTTGATCGCTTTGATGGCGCGCAGTTTATGCGTAAAGGCAGTGATGTCTTTGCTAGCAAAGCGGAAGGCACTATGGCATTGATCGCCTACAGCCCCAGTCAAAATAAAGGCACCGACTTTGCCGCAGACTTTGGCCACTATAGTCAAAGCTACTCATTAGGAAATACAGCCTATCCTGTCTATTTCAGCTCCTCTGCACGTGCTATGAATCTTGCCAGTGCGAACTTCTGGGGAGATCTTTCTGGTCTTTTAATACAACCCAGTTTTATTCCTAATCAGTTACATGATCAGATTGAAATGCCGTTTTATCAGGGTGAATCTCTTAGCTTACGACCCTTTATGCAGTTCACTAAAAACACACAAACCAAAGTTACCGGCTTTGGCTTCAATCTACTCTGGCAAAACAAAGATACGCACTTACTCACCAGTCTAAGCAGCAGCAAACATAATTTGAATCTTGGTGTCAGCAAGGCCTATGAGCAGAATCAACAACAGATTCAAAATATTGAACTGGGCCTGCAGCAGCGCTTTAATCCAAGCACCCTATTCTTCCTACGCACGACTTATAGCCAGCTAAGTACTCATCATGCCAGCACACAGCAATGGGGTTTGAAGAAGGCAAACTTAATGCAATTCAGCAGTGGCTTAGAAATAAAACATAAGGCGATCAAGATCGCTTTAGGTCTATATGACCCTGGTCATTTCACAAATGGTGAGATCAGTTTATTAGTCGCCAAGGGCATCACTAAAAACAAACAGATTTACTATGAGAAAGAGAGTTTCAAATTAAAGGCTGAGCGAAGATTGGCAGGATTTCTAGCTGCCAAGGGTCGTCTCATGCTTAGCCATAAACAGGCTATTGATGTCAGCCTAAGCGTTCAGCAATCACCCTATAAGAAGACACATGTTGGGCAGGCTTCTTTAACCGCTGCATTTAATTTCTAGAGGCACTATTAAAAGAGAAAAATAACGATAAGAAAAACATATAACAGCATGGTGCCGAAGAGAGGAACTTACTACCAGCTGAAAAGCCTTTCTAACAATGGATTTATTGGTTATAGTAACTGCATCTAAGTTACTTTTCAGGTTACTTATGGCAAAAAGCCCAGCGAAATACGTCGTT
>Ga0180120_10001980_pt1 | contig 10412 bp, 13 predicted proteins | sample CPBDNA_3_FD_129677 | JGI IMG/M metagenome (GOLD analysis project Ga0180120, IMG submission 129677) | Freshwater to marine salinity gradient microbial communities from Chesapeake Bay, USA - CPBay_Spr_31_0.2_DNA (version 2) (version 2) | ecosystem: Environmental > Aquatic > Marine > Coastal ... | reverse complement strand
TTCAGCCTCTGCCACTTTCTTATTGAATGCCATTTTTTTCTTGTGTTGTTGTTCCATTAAGAATAATTGTAGTTTGGCTTGTTTCTTGTTGAAGTTATTAACACCATCAGTTTCTTGTTGCTTGAATGCCAATTTCTGGTTTAAGATATGTTGTGCTATGAACACCTGTTTCTTGGCTTCTTTGGATTCACCTTCAGTGACCATTTTGTTGAATACATCTTTCTTCATCAACATCAATTTGTGTAATTTTTCTTGTTCTATCAATGCCGCTTCTGCCTCTTTTTTCTTTTTCTCTTCTTCTTTTCTTCTTTGATTAGCAATTCTAACTATGGCATCTTCATACTTCAGCAATTCTACTGTACTTGAAGCAAAGGCATCTTCTTCTGCCTTGACAGCCGCATTAACTTTTATTAAATCTGCTTCTAAATTTTCTAATTCTTTTTGTAATATGATTGTCTCACCTGTGTTCTCAGCCATTTTTGCTATAAGACCATCATACAGGTCTGGCATTTCAAGTAATCTTACTTTATTTCCGTCTAATGAGCCATCTAGATTATCTAAATCAATTGTTAAGTCTTGTATCGGAGGTGATAACTCTTTTAATTCTGCCTCCATTTTTTTATTTGCTTCGGCTAACTCTAACAGTCTTGCTTTGGTGTTTTTAATAGATTTTTGTATTTCATCTTTGCCTAACATTTCTGTCGAATCACCTAGGGCCTTGTTCATTACCAATATTGAAGCCGTCACTGCCGCGACACCACTGGCTATCAATGCCCAACCGGCCGGTCCTGATAATCCTAATACACCTGCCAATCCAATATACATAAGCCTGATGGCCGCTACACTTTTGTAGATCCAACTCGCTAATTTCAATCCAACCAACACTTTGAAAGCCAATGCGACTTTATCTGAATTTTCTGCTAAGAACTTGACGGCTTCGCCCATTTTTACTACTGCTTTACCTAAACCTTGACCCAAAGCCTTTGCGAAATCATTTATTGCTTTTTCATTGATAGCAACAAACTTCCTAACATCACCTAATTGATTTTTGAGTTCTGGGAACAATCCGGACTCCATCGTGTTCTTCTTGAATTTGAGCCAAGCATCACCTATCATACTCAACTGACCTGTGAATGTGTTGGCCATCTCTTCGGATGCCCCGATCATTACTGCCGAGCCGTCTCTAAATGTAGCCATAATGTGCTCTTTGGTCTGTGCCGCACTATATCTCACACCTTCTTGGAAGCCCAATAGTGATTTAACACCTTTTTCTCTGAACAGGTCCGCCGCCGCAATACCACCTGCGAATGATCTCTGTAATTGTTCTGCTGTCTGTTGGAAACTTAATCCTGTGGCCGCCGCTATGTCACCGGTGATCTTCATCACTTCGTTTAATTCATCAGCACCATCTGTGACCGTTAATAGTAATGGAGCCGATTTGGCTATTTCATCTAAGGCAAAAGGAACTGTACTCGCGAACTTCGTTAAACTATCAAATGCCGCGGCACCTTCTTCGGCACTTCCGGTTAAGAACTTCAACTGGATACCTAGGTTTTCAAAATCTACTGCTGTATCTAAGAATGATCTGGCTACTTTGAGAGCACCAAATGCCGCAACTGCTCCAACAACTGCTCCTTGTAATTTGGAGAATGCTGAACTAGATTTCCTAGTAGAGGATTGTAATTTCCCCATCGATCTTTGTACATCATTAAAGACCTTCTGGGTTTTATTTCTTCCCGTGAATATTATGTCTTCTTGTATTGCCACCTTGTTTCCTCATCTCTGCTTCTTCTTCAGCCTTGCGAATTTGAAAGTATGCTAACCAAGTTTTATACTCGATAAGGGACATCTTTTGGACCTCAGCAATACTACACTTTAAATAGTCTGCGAGGGAAACCTGATTATACAGATTTCTGTCCCGTGTTAGTTTTTTTCAATATCCTCAACACTATCAGCATTGGCCGTATTAAGAATTGTTGCTATCTTGATAATAACCTGTGGATCAATTTCGTGTAAGAAAGTTGCTCTGTCTGTTGGTTTAAACAATCTCTCACCGTGTTTGTCCAAAGCCTTATTGATAACACTTTCTACCAAAGCCTCTGCTGTCTTACCTTGTTGTTGATACGACATAATCTTATTTTCAACTGCTAAACTGGCTGTTGATTTATAATATATGTCAATACCCCATTCTTCGCACTTGTATTTGCCTAGGTCACCACCAAGTTTTAATTTGAAGTGTCCCGTTGCGGCCTCAAGTGCCGATTGTGTGTTCTTTTTTACCGATTCAGTCATCGTGATAATCTCCTGCTTTTAATATACCCTGTCATCTTCCTGACAGTTGGTTTTGTTATGCCCCTAGGGGCTTGTCTAGAGTGTCCTTTATCCAAATATTGGATGTAGTCCACTTTGTTCTTTACTTCAAAGCCGCTGGAAGTTGATTTCTTGTCCCAATGGCTTTTAGCAAATCCTGTATCAACAGGTGTTAATGACCGGGCCGTTTCGTGAGTCTTGTTTTTGACTTGATCTAAAATCTTTTGGACTTGTCGTCCCATTTTTTTAGCATCAAAAGTACTCTGAAATTTGACTCCGATCATAAACTACCTATACTGCCTCTACTGCTAAAACACCTGTACCTTGAGCACTGAATGATGCTTCAACAATTCCATCCACAGATGATGTCACAGACCAACTTGTAATAATAATTGATCCTGAGTATTTTGAACTGCCTGATGATGAACCTGATGGATATGCCTTAAAGGTTGCCGTCTCATCATTTCCCGTTGTTGAGTCGTCCTTTGAAGTCAATTGTTCCATTTTTAGTTGTACCGCATCTGTGTAGTCAAAATATACATCTCCTGAGATAGTAAATGATGATAAGCCTGGTTTGTAAGTTCTGTGTCCGCTATCTTCCATAGAAGTCGTTTCGATCGAATCTTGTGTAGTTTCAATTGAAAAGTTTCTTAAATTTCCGATTACCGCATCTGATAATGAGTTATCACTATCTGTGAATTGGATTAAGCCATCAAAACCTGAAAATGCTGTTGTCATAGTTTATTCCTCCGAGTTTGTTTCGCCATTGTCAATATTGATTGGATCGCCATCGTTAAATGGTGAATCCACTGTTATAACATCAGCATCAACTTTGACTTTGGCTTTTCGTTTTTTAGTTGGTGCCTTTGCTTTGTTTTCTTGTGAGAAACTATAACCTTGAGTTTCCACTAGAAAGTTCGCTCGTATCTCTGTACAAACAAATTCTTTTCCGTTTTTAAATACTTTAATTGCTTTACCCATATTATAATGTTCCTCGTGTGTATTTATATTGAACTGTATATGTTAAATCCACTCTGCCGATCGGATATAGTGGAGCATCATCGCTGGTAATAACTGAAACATATGAATTTAATGCTAGACTATTTCTGGTTCTATCAGTTTCTAATGCTTCTTCAATTGCTTCTACGATATTATTTTTTTGAGTGTCAATATTGTTGTTGTTTGTTGTGGCTGAACTGTCTGCTCTCACATAAGCCTCGATCGTGTAATTGAGCAAACTTATTCTGATTCCGCCCATCGTCTCATCTGCTTTCTGTTCTTCTGAAGTTCTTACTATTATCGCTGGATATTGTGCTATAGATAAAGTTGATACATCTATTGGATTTCTGGACACTATTACTACTCCGGGATTGGTTATCCCTGTGAGGGTCTGTACTATGTCTTTTGCTATATCCTCTCTAACAGACATATTATCTTACCAATCTATTAAAGTGTTGTGTTTGTTGTTCTGAATCTTGGACTGTTCCGTCGCCATCCCAATCATACTTGACACCATCTTGTAGAATAAGATCAAACTCTTCTCTAAATTTGCCTCTGTAGAAGTCAATCATATTTCTAAATCTATCCGGTTCCGCCGAATGTTGTGTCAGTTGTGGTAATATGTAGTATGCCAAGCAATGATACACAGCCGCCACTGTAAATTGGCTTGCTGTTAATTTTGTGTTGCTCATTTCTACATCTGTTGTTGTAAAATATTTTGAAGAGAGACTAGATCTTTTCACTCTAGGCCACCATTCAATTCTCAAATGCCTTTGTATATCAGCCGTAGTCTTGCTATGGTAATCAGTAAAATCTATGATACCATAATCTTTGATTTGTGGTTCATATTCTAAAATGTTAGCATCTGTTGAATAGTTGCTCATCTATGTTTCTCCTTTGTGTCTTGGGTGGGTGCCCAATATTACTAAAAAACACCCGCCCAAATTGTTGTCGTTGCTCCACCTTAATCTAAGGATTAACTTCCTTGGATTGAAGAATCGTGGTTTAGTTCAACACCATATGAATCGTGTAGTTCACCTACACCATATACTGCTGTTGCTACGATCTCAGTCGCTCTAAGAGAAGCATCTCTTTGAGTTTCAATTTTAAGATCTTGAAGCATCGCTAATCCTAAAGCATCTCTATGGAATACAGCACCTTTGTAATCACCCGTTGTTCCTGGGTTATTACCTGATGTGTCTGCCATATTTGCTGTTTCATATACTGAAACACCTGCTATTTGACCTACGAAGCCTGTTCTTAATGCTTCATTACCAACACCTGGATTTGGGTTAGCAAATGTGTTAGTCAATGATTTTTTCATATCGTATGCTACTAACGGATTAACCACACAGGCTAGATTATCACCTGGCACACCTGATTTTCTTAGTTGTGCTACTGCTTGGAAGATCGCATCTGCTGTGAAAACACCTGTTCCATCACCAACTTCTGTTGAGAAGCCATCGAATAATGCTGTTAAGTCTGTGTCAATTTTTTTGGCAATTGCTTCACCAAATAATTTACCTAAGTCTCTTACAACATCTGATTCTGAAACATTCATCGCATAGTCAGTTAGTGTAGTCATAATACCATTTTCTAAAACTGTCAAGTTAGCGACACCTGTAGAAATAGTTGTTGAACTCAAGTCTGAGTTTTCACCTGGTGCCGTTGCCGTCACTGTTGGATAAATTGGAACTTGAATTGTTTTACCACTATTAGCAGGTAAAGTGTAATTTCTCACCAAACCTCTCATAATAGATCTTTCGTTTGCTACAAATAAAGCCTCTGCCACCATTGGTGAAATAAGGTCATTTAATGTAGTAGTTGTTGAATTTGCCATAGTTTGTTTTCTCCTTTAACTTTAAGCAAGTCCATTGTCCTTTCGATATGCGGCATATCTTGCCCTATCGTCTGGATTGGACATATCTAATTTACTTACATCTAATTTCTCACCACTGCCGGCCTGGTCTCCTATCTTACTGGTAGCACCCGTTCCTGATGGAGTGGCACTAACAAAATGGGGGTTAGCCGTTAAAAATTCTTTGGTCAAATCTTCTATAGTTAAATGATTACCATTTTCACTATATCTGGTTTGCCCTGTTTTTGGATCAACAATTTCAACATCACCTGCTTCGTTCATTTTAACCTGGTCCTTGATCAATTGTGTGACCTGTCCCGGATTAACTGCCTTCATTTTAGAAGCGGTGTCAAGCAATACACCATCAATCTTGATAGTTTTCACTTGATTAAGCAAAGTAGATATTTGGGCATCTTTTTTTTCTGCCGTATCTTTAAGAATCTTTTCAAATTCACCTTTGGCTTTCAGTTTATCTTGTTTCTCCTTCTCAGCCTTTTGATTGAGTTCGTTGTAATACTCCGGATCAATTCCATCATATTTCTTTTCAAACTTTCTTCGCTCTCTTGCGATTCTGTCTGCTACGACTCTATCAAGTTCAGCCTGTGAGAACTGTTTACCATCAGTTTCAGTTGTTGCTTCTGCTTTTGCTTCTGCTTCTACTGGAGCCTGTGTCTGCTCAGTGTTATTTTCCGTTTCACTCATCGTGTAATCTCCTTTTTTATAGTTCTTAAGTTCAACTATCCAACCATTAATTGGTTGTTTTTGTTATTTATTAGTATTTCTTCTTACTTTTATAAGAAGTCTTTTTACTCTTAGACTTTTTAGTCTTCGAATAATTCTTTTTACCTTTAGCCATCGATATCTCCCTTGTTAAAAAATCCCGGTAGTTCTGGATGTAATTTTAAAATCTGTTCTGTCGTATAACCTTGTGTTATCATCTCTTTCATATGTTCCACTAATTCAGTTGGGTTCGTCATTGGTGGATGAGTACCTTCCGTGTCTAGTGTTTGTGTTTGAGATTGTGAGTTGATAACTCTTTCTAGACAATCTTCATCTGTTATCAAAGCCTTTGCCAACATTATATCAATCTCTTTTAATAATTCCGGATTGGCTGGATTGGTCTCTTTGGCCTGTTTTAAAAGAGTGATTGTGTTTTCTTTGTCGTGTATATTAAATGAATCTGGATAGTCAATAACACCGTCAAATGCTATGTTCTGCCATAATGCCCACATTCTCCAAATCTGTTCTTCAGCAAGTTCTAATAAGTCTGCTTTCTGTGAAAGTCTCGCATTCAACAATTGGAATTCAGTTTGTAATGCTACACCACTCATTGATTTGGCCGTAGTTGATCTAACCCCACCCATATTAGCCATTCTGTTTATGCTGTCAACTTTCTCGTTGATGGAAGATATTATCTGTGTAATACCCGAACCTGATGGTTCCAATAAGAATGGTTTAAGGTTGGGGTCCAAGTCATCCGGTAAGTTAATTATAGCACCGGCACCTGCTGATGCCTCTGTACTACTGCTCTTTACGAGCGAAGGATGATTGGAAACCCTTATAAGTTGTTCTAATTCACTTAATTCATTATAAACTGCTCTTTGTGTATCTGCTATATCTGAAATATCTGATACACCTAAACCTTTTGTTTGTGATCTACCGGCATACACTGGCACACACGGTACAATACCTAACGGATTTGGAATAACTTCTATTATTGTGTCTCCGTCTTTGATACTGGATCTTGCTTTGATCGTTGTTTCTGTTTCTGTTATTGTTCTGTAATATATTTTGTTTTCGTCTATGCCATCTAACAATGTCAAACTACCCAAAGCATATACACCATTTGGTTTCCTGTAATACTTCCAATCAATAACATTCTCGGGGGTGATTAAACTGACATATGGTCTGATTTCTTGTTGTAATTCTGCCGCCCTCGTGCTACTCTGAGTGGCTGGCTTATCAACCATAACCCAAATATGACCATATATGGAACTGTATGTACTACAATCTCTCATAAAGGCATTAAATGATCTGCCATCTAAATCACAGTCATTAAGGAAATTATCTAAACTTGGGTCATTAACCACCTGTGTTCCATAATCTCTCGTTGGTGGTTTTCTAAATAAAAAACTGTTGTATGTTTCTACTACACTCTTACAATGGTTATCTAAAGGGGTTTGTTTTAATCTATTATCATAATCTTCATCTGATTCTAAAACATATTTGACCAAATACCTACCCTGTCTGAAATCATTACCACCATTATAACTATCGCTATAATATTGCCATCTTTTTATATTGTCTTTCCATTGTGGGTGTAGATCTAAACCGTAGTATTCAAGTCTATATTTTACATCAAAAGCATCTTGAATTTGTGCCATATCTTATATGTCCTTAATTTGTTCTCATTGACCAAGTCGTAGTTTTGTTATTATTTATACTATTTCTTCTGATTGGATATATGTATTCCACCATATATCCCAAAGCATCTGCCATATGTTCTAATCCATCTGTGGCCGGTTGATTACTTCCTTCTTTGTATATCTGTCTCGAAAGACTTTTAATAACATTTTTACAATTCGGTGCTATCCATAGTTTCTGTTTGCCATTCGCACTCTTCAAAGAACTATTGACAGCATTTATTCTATCTCTTATAGCAGGATTTGTGGGTCTTGTCAAGCATTGGAATCCCGCATTGACCAAAATACTTAAATCTGTTCTACCACCTGCTGATGTCTTCCTTTGCCTACTAGCACTATCTGGATATATTATTATTTGATTATTGGGATATCTGTGTCTTATTTCTTTAACCATTTCATCAGTGTTTGATCCATATATTACTATTTCATCAAACACGATTATACCTTGTTCTGTTCTTGTGGCTATACAGGCACTCATTGGTGATATGTTAAAGTCCATACCTATATAGATTGTTTTAGGTGTAATTATCTTCTCGTGATATATGGTTTGTGGTCCGTAGTTAAAATAGACCTGGCCCGAATATGTTTCGAAACTTGCTTCGTACTCCTGTCTATATGTACGATCATCTAAATCATTTCTTGCCTGTACTATTTCTTCTTCTGGAACCTGTTGGCCTTGTATTGTAGTAAATTGGAAACTCTTCCAATTTTTAGGATCTATGTTGGCCTGTTGATACAAGTCATAACTCCAATTACCTATGCCTTTGGGTGTTCCACAGAATAAAGCACCGCCTCCTGTGTCCGATAAGGTGGGACGAATTACTTCTCCCCAGGCCTTCTGGCTTATGTCAGCGAACTCATCCAATACTACGAAATCTAAACCAACACCTCTTAAACTGTCTTCATTGTCAGCACCTTTGAGACTTATGCTACTACCATTGACCAATCTTATTGATAGATCTGATTCATTGATCTTCTTGGCCCAATTTAGATCTCTCAATTTCTTCTTCAATTGATCCCATACAATACCTTTAGACATCCTGTACGATGGTGCTATGTAGAATATCTTCTGATCTGGTTTAGAAGCCACTTTACACATCTCTCTGATGGCCAAGTGTGTCTTTCCAAACCTTCTTCCTGAAATCAATACTCTGAATCTATGTTCGCTGTCAGCGATCTGTTTCTGTGCTGGTGATAAAGGCATTAGTGTTATTTATAGCAGATCCCGATAATATGCCGGATAATGCCTGAAAAAGATTCGCATAGAGACCTCTACAGTGGGGTCTAATGGGATGGGTGGGGTGTTTGTATTCGGGGAATTGACCCCAATCATTATGTTTATGGCATAATGCCGATCGGAGTCAAAACCCTTTAAGGAAAACCAAGTGGAAATGACAAACGATCTTAACCACTTGTACCCACAGGTGATAACGACAACACCTGTGAATTCTTTTTAAAAACCTATGCCTAATCCGTTGCCTAGGTTCCATACCACTGCTATGCCTTGGCCTACCAATGGAATATCAATAAATTTATCTTTGTATTTCTGTGGTACTTTCTTTACAACATAATGATGTACCACATTCCTGACTGTGAAGAAAGCAACCACAGTACCAACACTTGGGTTGGCACCCATTATGGGATTTAATTCTATTAAACCCGGTGTCTTTGCTATCTTGATTGTCTGTAAGGCATCTACCACCGTTAATACTTGAAACCATTTCATCTTGGTCTCTTGTTTAGGTGTCAGTTCGTCTGCTCTTCCATAATTTGCCATACCTACTATGACCAACCAATATATCACCAATACCCAAAATATTTTTCTAAGCATCGGCCTCCTTCCAATCAACTATGTCACCTACTATGTAGAGCACCGTGCTTTGATAGTGTTCCCAATTATCATCCAAAGGTTCTCCCTTGTATTCAATGATTTTTGATTCCAAATATTCTTTAGGGATTGCGGCAGGATTACCCCAATCGGCCAGTGACATATCCTCTTCTATGAAACTTTCTTTTAGATATGTAATTTTGTATTTCGCCATCTTATGCCTCCTCTTTCATTGCTTCGAATAAAGGAGCATAATTTATCTTCTTCATTTCTTCGATTGTTGGCCAAAATCTCACCCGATCACTCTCGAATCGATCATACTCTTCACTGCTACCTTGGTTGCCTCTCAATGTGAAATTAAATTGATCTGGACCCCTTATGGATTCGTGGTTGAAATCAACTAATACATTGCCACCATTAACAAAAAGCATCCAACTATCGAAACGAGACAAATAAGCAATAAGCATCGGACCTACAAGTTCGCCTAATTCTGGATCTTTTATGATATCAGCACCTTTTAGATCGTGTTTTCTGAATGTTGATGCTAATGCCTGTGATAGTTGGTGTTTCGCTAATAGCCTTCCTTCACTGATTGCTGTTCTAGCCGAGGCACCGCTAACCTTCACCCGCATAGTTCCACATAATTGTTCGGGGTCATCATATTTCCTATACATCCTTAACAGGATGTCATAGTTTGGTAATTTAGATTCTGCCTGCTTGACTCTTTGTTCTAAAGTGCCTCTTCTTTTTGCTTGTCCCATTATGCCTCCTCTTTCTTGTATGCTTTTCTTACATTTTTCATAAATTCACTAATATTTTTAGACTTTATGTTCAAGTATATGTTTGGCCCGGCATATACGAAAGTGTCTAAATCAACGACATATTCCCCGTATGTTTTAGGTAAATTGGCTAATGTTTCTAATATGCCTTTGGTTATACCGGCATATATGGCACCTATTTCTGGCCTTTGGCCATTAACCATATTACAGCCGGC
>Ga0180120_10001976_pt1 | contig 10419 bp, 11 predicted proteins | sample CPBDNA_3_FD_129677 | JGI IMG/M metagenome (GOLD analysis project Ga0180120, IMG submission 129677) | Freshwater to marine salinity gradient microbial communities from Chesapeake Bay, USA - CPBay_Spr_31_0.2_DNA (version 2) (version 2) | ecosystem: Environmental > Aquatic > Marine > Coastal ... | reverse complement strand
TTAACATTGGATTTATATTAGAATTTTCCTTAAAAGTTCTACGAATAATTTCCATATTCTTCAAAACCTTCTTATTTAAAGATTTCCAAACCATGTTTTGAACTTCTTCAGTTGACTTACCAATTGTCCAAGGGTAAACTCCAAGTTTTTTATCTAAAACCTTTCTAGCACCCTTATCTTCAAGCATTTCTTTAAAAGAATTAACGAGGTCTGAGTAGTGTGGATTATTAGCCTGAACTACAATATGTTTACCAAATGCAGAACGAAACATTAAACTTTGTCGGTAAACATTGAAATAATCACCAGAAGGCAATTTGTTCCATTTCTTATAGTACACTTTATCAAAGAAAGTATGTGGAGAATTTGGGTCAGCAATAATTCCTAATTTGCTATCAATCATCCCATGAGAAAACCACACTTTAGTTTTACCAGACTTCAATTCATCTTTATAGGTCTTTCTCATATGTGCAAACCCATCTCTTGTTATTTGAATATTGTTAGATAGATATGCTTTCCTACGTTGACCACTTCCCTTCCACCCATAAACAAGGCGGAGTTTTTCCTTTTGACATTGTAAGATTTCCGATAGCTCCATAGGACCACAAATCATTACAACCATAGCCATTACATCTAAAATGGTTTCTGCACCACCACCAACATGAGTTGCTGGAATATCTGGAAGTTTAGTTTTTGCAAAAACAAATGTTCCATTTAGATGGCCAGCAATTGGAACGTTATTTTTAGGATCATATCCCTTCCACCCGCCAGAAGTTGTAATCCATCTTATCATTCCCTTTGGTTGTAATAACACTGTATGGTCATTTTTATAAGTTGTTGCAAATTCAGTAAGAGCCTTCTTACCATTTTGCTGTTTAATATATCTCAAAGATACAGTATGACCGTATTTTTTTAAAAACTTATTCCATTGTTTTGTTACTTGTTGGGCCCATTTTGCATTACCACCATCGACAGGTGCAGGAACAATATAATTAAAATTTTCTGAATGTGCAGTTGTTGTAAATGTTGTAAGTGATGCTGCAAAGAATACAGCCATAATTAATCGTCTCATTTTCGTTTTCCTCATATAATAATAGATTTGTAAATATCGTCTGGCACTTTCTCATTTCTTCTCCAAGATTGCCCGTCTTCAAGAACTAGTTTTATAGCTTTTGGGTTATTTCTTCTTCTCTCCCTAAACTCATATGTATATTCCTCATCTGTGGAACCTCTTAATATATTAATCAATGAGTTTTCTTTTGATTTATTTTTATTGTAGTCATCATCCTTTATATATCTGTTTATATAATCCTTGGCTGGTTTTTTATGTGTTTGTATAGTTTTTTCATATCTTTTATTACGATTGGTTCTTGTCCATTTATTGGTCATTGCCCATCTCTGAAAATCTTCAGTATTATAGAAACTAAGAGTCGATTGCCAATGGGGTGTTGTTGTATATTGGAGTATGATACGACTATCCACATCTTGCCAATTGAAACAAAATGTAGTCCACCATAATAAATCATATATAGTAACAATTTCTATAGGTGCAATATCTACATGTGCAAAATAAATCTTGGCAATTTGCATTTTAAATCGTGCGAACTCTGGTTCAGACCACGATGATACCGTGGAGCTATAGGCCCGTTGCGGGGGGGTAAACTCTGATTGATCCCATGTAAAAATAGTTTCCCAATCGTCACCAAATTTGTCTATCGTTCTTTGCGGCCTCTTCAACGAACCACTACAATATAACTGATCTGCACACTCGCCAGTCACTTTGATTATATCATCATTTTCAAACAAAGATTCATCTAACATTTTTTTATCATGTAAAGGATCATTTCTATCCTTTACTAATTTTTCCCACATTGTAGGAAACTCTACAATAGAATCTTTAGTGTATCGTATATTTAAAATATCTGATTCAGATTTAGTTTCTAGCAGTGCTATCAAAGCTCCACTACTGTCAATTCCACCACTCCAAAATAACTCTATGGGTTTTCCCAACTTCCATAAATCTGTTGCGGCATCCATACAACAATCTTCAAACGTCTTGTTGAATTTTCCAACAGAAGGAATTGGGTCATACATCATATTGAACGAATTGAATAGGCCTGTCCTATCCACATGCATATATGCTCTTGTAAAATTCCTTATTGACATAATAATAGGATCAATTTTTTTATTTTCTAAAAAGGAATCTATATTAAAAATATCAGGTTGAAAATACTTAACCTTCATAATTTATCACCATAACTATTCTATTTTTCTTTTAGCATCTTCTGTAACTCTGCGGTGCTACCAACGAACAATGCGTTTGTTACACTCTTAGGTGCGTTGTTTGGAACCTCTTTAAGTTTCTTCATCTTTTCTTGAAGGTCACCAAGTTTTTCAGTAACATCAGCAACCTGTTTGATAAGGTTTCCGGCAACTTCGTATGCCCGTGGATGGTCCGATTCTTTGGCGAGTTCCAAAATTCCTTCCACTGCATCCGTTCCTCTTTCGACCAAATTGTAGAAGTTTTGTCGCTGGTATTCATAATCTTTCTCCATATCATCAAGGTCACCAAAGTCCTCTTGTGGATGTGAGTGTGCAATTGGTGAACATTTATCACTGTTTACAAGTGTCTGTGCTGGCGTTTTAAAAGGGTACGATGTTTTAGTTGGATATCCTTGACTTTGTTTGTAAATTCTCTGGCCGTCCCCATCGTACTCCCAAACTCTTTTGTCTGGGTCAGGGTCTATTCCTAATGCTTCATCAATTTTTTCATTCATATTTTTACCTTACTCTGGAGCGTCTTGGAAAAATGAAGTTGTCTCACTGAAACCAAAATCATCATCAGCTGTTGCGGTGATTGGATCAGGTGATGCCTGAAATCTTTGTTCTCTTTTTGGTGAGTTGTCTGGCATATCAGTGAATTGATCAACCGTGACAGTTTTGATAACACCAGAAGAAGTGACAGGGCCATACAAATAAAATTTTGCAGTAAAGTCTAAAGTGTAGATGATTGCCCTTCTTGTTGCAAAGTCTCCCTCGTAATCGTCTTCATAACTTATACTGTTCAACACGACAGGAACATCTCTTTTTGAACTCATCTCTGGCATATCATTGATAGTCAAGGTGTAGTCTGGTTGAAAGAACGGTAAAATTTGTTCTACGATTTGTAGAGCATCATCTGAATTTTTAGATAGAATATAAAGTTGAAATCCAAGATTGTACGGAACTGGCATAAATTGAGTTTCAAGTTGATTACTGTCTCCTGTTTTAGTTTTCTTAAACTTCTGAACCCTGTTTAATTTTCTAGTAGGATCATAAGTCAAACCATTGATTTCAAACCCGATACGAGGTAATGTGATCGCAACCTGTTTCGTTAAGTCAGGGTCTTCTCGCAAACGAACTAAGAACTTTTGTCTGGGCCCATATGCCAAAGGAACTTTCATTGACTGTGATATCTTACCATCATTGTCTTTACGAATTAAATTAATGTTGTTAAAAAGCGTTCCAAACGCAACGACAATTTTTCTTGTTGTCTCATGATAAAACTGCTGTCCTAACATTATCCCTTACTCCCTGCATCACCAAATGGATTGCTTTCACTAAAATCTAATACATCATCGTCAAGAGTATCAAACAACTCATTTTGAGCTGTATTATCTAAACTATTAGTATTCGCACCACCTGTTCCTATTATATAGTTCTCTTGTAATAAGAACTCTCCAGTTTCCATAAGCAGATTCTCACCAACAGAGGTTGAGTCATCTTCACCTATGATGTTGTCACTGTCTGTTTCATCTTTCAGTAAACCTCTGGTTGTGGCAGTGTCATGTATTCTAATTGGTTCATTGACCGCACTTGATTGTTCCAAAGTAAACTGGAAGAACATTGAATCAACAGATAGTGCATCTTCAATCGCATCAATGTCAGTGACACCAGTATCAAGTGTCTCAGAGCTGTAATCGAATGTGCGACATTGCAGTTTGAACACTGGATTATTATCAAGTTGATGAAACGGTTCATCGTGGTCTACAAAGTTCACCTCAAATATTTTCTTGAGGACAGGATGAAAAATCAAGTCCCCCTCCAAAGGTCTGTCAGAATCAGATGCGTCTGTTTCGTTAAGAAGATAGAAGTCAGTTCCCTCAAAGACAATCGCATTGCCAGTCTGATCTATCGTCCCATCCTCTAATAATATAGCACCACCAGTTGTATCTGTCCCATCCTCAATTGTGAACTGTTTTGTCAGTTCTTGGAATCTATGCTTTGCAACAACGAATGTCAACTCGCTCAGATTTTGTAACCCAAACTTATTCATAAGTTCTTTTTCGCCCTGATATCCACCCTCTGCATTTTCCACATACATTTCTATTTTTGCAGAGTTTCTAAACTTAGATAGAGCATCCTCACCAAAGACGGTATCTTCAGCAGTTATAGTCCTATCGACGTAATGCACATCATGACCAAATGCCTGAATAGCTTCTGCAACTAAGTCCCGATATAAATTTTGTTCAGAGGTAATCGCAGTTCTATTACTAGTATGAAATATTGAGTTAACGGCCATAAAGTTATCCTATCATATAATTTATTGGTAACTCAAATGCGAGTTGAATTTGCTCTTCTAACCTCTGTAGTTCCTCTTGTGCTTGTGAGTAAATAGTCTCACCGTTCATAGTGACACCGCCCAACATAGACACACCATTAAACTTTGAAAGGTTCGCACCCCACTGTCTCTTTATCAGTGCAGTAGCATATCTCTTTAAGTACATATCGTTGAAAATATCTGTAAATGTTGCTGGATCAAGTTTTCTATAACACTCAATGATTATGAACTCATCCACTTTGATATCGTTGTTCCAATCCATATCTAAGTATAGTCTCTGTTGGTGTTGACTAAATCGGATAGGAACTTCTCCTACTAAAATATGCTCTAAGAAATCAAGATGCTGAAGCGTCATCTGATATTCCATAATAGAAGTAGATGAAAAATCATACAAGTCATTCAACCGTAGTTGATACCTTAGATCAAACATGTTTGCGGTTGCGCTGTCCGTAAAAGGAAACACACTAACAACCGATATCACAGCTTCAGGAACAGGGATAAACCCCTTACCCTCTAACCACGTTGCGGTAACAGAATTATCAGCGGTATCTGTAGCAGTTGTTGATTCATCAGTCGTTGCTCTACTGAGATCATCGGACGTAATCTTGTGTTTAAGATACATTCTTTCCACACCGTCATAATGATACTCTGCAAAATATTGAAGAGCTTCGTCAAGTCTATCGTCAATTTGGTCATCTGACACATTTATGTCAATAACCCCACTACCCAATGATCTAAGACAATATGACTTTAAAGTTGCCTTTGTTGAGGGAACAGCCATGTCATCACTCCTTTATACACTCTATTTATAAGGATTTAGATGCGATACAGTTAGGTCCAAACTGACCATCCTCAAAATCTGATGCGTCTTGTTTTTTAAATCCTGCCCTTTCATATGTGCATAACGCACTTTTTCTGGGCACCGTCCATAACCAAGTTGCATTTTTCTTAGCCACAAACATAGATGTATGATTTAAAATTTTAGTGGCAAGACCCATTCTTCGATGATCAGGAGATGTCCAAAGTCCTCTAGACCGCCAATATTGATCATCTTTGTAGGAAAACACATGATTAGATGTAGTCTTATAACAACTATTAACGCAAACTAACTTATCGTCAATTTTTATACCAAAGAAGTAAGGTGTACCAAACTCTTTTCTTTCAATTCTTTTATCTTGACATAACTCTCTTGACGGATATTGCCATGCCCAAGCATTTACATCTTTTACACCACCTTTTTTATTAGGCCACAACTCTGTTTCCCATATTTTTTTTATTTCTGCAAAGGCAATTTTTTCTACGATATTAGACATTTTCTTTATAATGCTCCCACTCGTGAGGTTTATTCATTCTGTGTGTGAAGTGAACAAACTTTATATCTGGGTGAAACTCATCACCTAAACATACATATTCATTTCCTGTAAGTTCTCTATACTTTCGTGTTAGTTGCACGTTCCACTTGAACATACTCTTTCCATAATTTATGTCGGTGCCAGTGACCCAACGTGTGAACCACTCATTAGGTAAAGTAATAAGGTCAAGTCTCTCATTCACAGAATCTTCAACAAAATACTGTTCACCGTTAACTGGTCCGTTTGTTACTCCGTTATCAATGTAGTGTCTCTGCCAACCATTAACATTTGACATAAACTTATCATAGATGTATTTACAGTCCTTGGGATAATATTTAAAGAACCCTCCATTTATATAATACTCTTCTTTCTTTGTATCTCTCCACCAGCCTGGCATCGCAACAAACTGACCACGATCCACAGGGTACTCAAAAATTTTTTTGTAGTCGTTGACTAAAATAACATCAATGTCCATAATGCAGATGGGTTCATCTAAATCAAGTTGCATCGCCCACATCTTGTTCCACTGTAACGCAACTCTAGGATCGTAAGGTTCTCGTATCCAACACCACTCATACTCTGGTAGTTTTTTCTCCAGATATGTTTCATATTCTGGACCATACTTGTCACCTATTCTTACTGCAAATATTTTCATCTAACGTTAGAAATAACTTTTTCCACATTTTCTGTGGTCATAGGTATGTTCATTATCATATGGTCACTTTTTTCTACCCAACTAATAGTCCTATGCGTCATTCTTGTATTTACATAATATGCTCTACCATGTTCAATTAGTAATTTTTTATCGTCTTGCATAAACCAATCGTATTCTTGCGGGCCGCAGTTCTGAAGAAAAACTATTATCCTAAAACACACTCTTGGTATACTAGGATCATCTCTGTGTGGAGGAAAGTATCCACCTAAGTTTGAACGAACAATAGACGTTCTTCCAACAGGAGCAAACGCATCACATATCGGTTGCAAGCTAGGACATGAATGATAAACTTCTGTAAACTCATTAAAGTCTGTATCATCCAATTTTCTTCCCGCAGCTTGACTTGCTTGTGGTTTACTAGGATTATCTTGGTGAGTTTTTCCTGGCAAATTTGAAATTGAAAGTCCTTGTCTATTGTTAGGCCTGTCTTTTTTTGGTAAATATTCAACCCAATCATCTTTAAATAATTGAATTTCTCTTTTGTACTCTTCTGGATTAACGTAAAAATGCAAGGGTTCAAACATACCCAATTGTAATAGTCCCAATTCATTCATCAATGTTTCTTGTGTTACTTCTCCTTTAGGAAATTGGCGAAACTTTCTTTTTCCTGCTGGTAAATCAACTACATTATCCACCATTTTTTATACCCCTTTTAGATAAATCTGTCCCTCTTAAATGGTAATACTCTGTGTTAGATTTTAGAATATCAACCATTTTTTTAAAACTCTCTTTAAGCTGGGGTAAACTATAACACGCATGAGAAACATGATATCCGTAGATATTACTAATATCCATAAAAACTCTCTTGCCTTTAATTTTATTTACAAACCAACTCATATCTTTTGATTGCCAATTTATAATATCCCAAACTTTATATTCTATATTATAATTATCATACATTTTTAGTTGCAACTCTCTCAACTCTTCATATGTTCCATAAGTATTAGTACGTTCTTTAAGTTTATTTTGACGGTTTACACTCCCTACTAATTGATTAAAAGCTATCATATGTTTTAAATTTCTAGCATATAATTTTATCTCATCCATCGACATATTCATCTCAACTATGTTTTGTTTTATCTCTACATTTTCACTACAATAATCATAGAATATAATATCACCATCAAAGTCTAGATGTTCAGCAAAATATTCTCCAGAGTATCCAGCTGTTGGAGTTAATATTAGGTCAAATTTTTTCTTTGGAAGTTTACCTACGGCTTCTGTATTCTCTGCATAAAATACTTCCCCTCTCATTCTCGTAAGTAGAATTTTGAAATAATTATCACTAATATCTATATCATTTTGCCAATCTGGTATTTTTGAATTAATAATACTCCAATTTTTAGTTTGCATCTCTCTACGTTCAGGCATATGGCCATAAGACCAAGCTTTACGTTTACGTTCTTCATTTGAAAAATTCGTTATAGTCGGCAACCCATCAACATCAATCCATGAAGGAGTGTAGTCATCATGAAAATTATCATCTGCCCTTACAAAGTTATTCCACTTTCCTCGAATATTCGGTTTATCTAATTCTCTCCATTTAGTTAGATTTAGTTCTATATGTTGATGATGAAGAAATGCTGGTTTGTTTGGTCTTGCAATAATATGACCTTTACAAAATTCATCCGTTCTTGTCCAATTATAAAATCTTTGTATTGACGTTGGATAATTAACCATATCAAATACCATACCAACTGATACAATCATAGCATGAGTGTATTTGTCGCAAGTTTCTAATACATCATTCAGTTCAGTTAGATAACATATTTTTTGATTATGACCTGTTCCAGCTCCAGTAATACCACCAGAAGTTTGTAATAATGTTGTCTGTAGTTGTTTCTCTGATGCAAAATCCCACTCCATTTTTTTTGGATAAACAACAATAAAGACAACAGGTTCTTGTTTCTTATTAGGTTTTATTCCCTTTGTACTATCTAACCAAAAATTTTTGACTTCCTCAAAGTTTTTCACAATATTATATCCTAAGTAATCTCTCTCAATACGTCATTACCAAACTGTTTAGCCATAGACCTTTTCATTAATTCAAGTCTTTTTTTGTTTGATCCTCCGTGAACAATGAAGTGAAATCTATTTTCATCTGAACTATTGAGTGCCTCATGTGTAACTCCATTATCAAACCAAAACCCAGTGCAGTTTTCAAATGGTAATTCTTCTTTAGTGTCCACCCTTCTCAAGTAACAATTCTTTGGTTGATAAATTGCTAGGTTGATTGCCGCAGATATGTTTCTTTGTCTACCCTCGTTTATCCTTGCGTCTCCAGCGTCATGATGTGCGGTGATACTACCGCCGGGTTTGATTAACATAAACCTACATCTCCTGTAGTGTTTATGAGGAAACTCTTCCAACCACCTCTTCATCTCTGGTGCGACTTCAGCCACTTCAGTCCAACCCCACTTCACCGTATCTTCTGTATAACCATGACCACTTGGGTTCATCGTGTTACGCCAACCTAAAGAGGTGTCCACTTCATCCTCATGAACAAACCCATGTATGGCTGCTGACCACCACTCATCACCGTCCTGTAATCTGTGTGGGACAAAAAATCCTTCATTGTATACTGCTTGAGCTTCTTTGATGATTACCTCTGGTATTTCTAAATCAATCTTTAGATACCAAATATCATTTTTTCTGCACCACTCTACAGGGGTCATTGTCCTATCACCATAAATCTTGTGCTCTCATTTGACAGTATTTTTGAACCAGAGTATAAGACTGTTGACATTCTTGATTGTTGTATCAGTTCATCCTCCGACTCAACACAATTGATATGATCGTCATGCTGAGTAGCATTTGATGATTGCAAAACATACAAAGGTTTTCCGTGATACCTCTCATTCATGTCTCTAAACTTCCACATAGGAAACATATGTTCACAAGAACAGTTGATGACCACATCAAAAATATCCTCTGGTTTTACAGGTAGATTTGGATTGGGCATCATCCTCATGGGTTTCATCATAACGTTTCTCATGTTTATCTTATATATGTTTTTGTCCTTGTACCTCTTGTTAAACTTGTAACTTATAGGAGATACGTCATGGTCAATCTCAAAGTTTTCAACCCACTCACAACCACGAAAATTATCAAACAGAAGAGGGACTATGTACTGTGCAAACCATCCAGCCAATAGAGCAACTCTCTTAGGTTCAATGTCCAACTCAATCAGAGTTTCAACCAACCATAACTTACTCTCTAATTGAGATGCGTTCATGGAGTCCAAAACTCTTTTTTTCAAGTAACCTTCTGGAGTGATGATTGCATTTTTCCAATCTCTCGCCATGTCAGGTGTATATTTTAAGTGCTCCATAATGTTTTTAATTCTTCCACATCGTTTGTCTCACCACTATTATTGAACAAACATATTTTACAGTATTCTCTATTTTTTCGTGGCTCCATATCATTCGGATAAATGTTTCCCTTATACCAAGAGTATACATCTCCCTTTGGAAACCCACTCATAAACGAGTTCTCCTCATCGTACATGTTGTACCAAAAGTGGTTTATGTAATTATCTATGGTTGGATAGGTGAAGAAAATAACATCTAAGTTATTTTTAATATGGTTGTATACTTTTTTTAGTTGTCCTCTGTTCCACCTCATCACAGAAGAGTTTACCATTGGTGATTTAAACTTAGCAAAGTTCTTCTTGCACACCTCAATGTCATTCCACCACCCTTTGACTATGTAAGGGTGTTCCATATCTAATTTAAAAAAATATGACAAATCCTTTT
>Ga0180120_10001972_pt1 | contig 10434 bp, 25 predicted proteins | sample CPBDNA_3_FD_129677 | JGI IMG/M metagenome (GOLD analysis project Ga0180120, IMG submission 129677) | Freshwater to marine salinity gradient microbial communities from Chesapeake Bay, USA - CPBay_Spr_31_0.2_DNA (version 2) (version 2) | ecosystem: Environmental > Aquatic > Marine > Coastal ... | reverse complement strand
TGGGCCGGGTTACAAAAAACGGTTTTGTCATGTCCTGACTCCTTTGTTAGTGGGACTATGCGTTTTTATCGGACCCCGGCCCAAAGATCAACCGAAAAATGTTGGCCCAGTTTACAGGCTCCTCCTCGAGCGCTGCCGGGTTGACCTTGTCCAGACCTTCCATGCGTAAATCCACGGCCTGCCGGGCAGGATACAGATAGACTTGGGCGGGGTCGGTCATCACCCGCTGCCGCTTCACCAGTATCCAACAGGACGCATGCTGATGCTTGGTCAGGAAGGACACCTGATGGGGGCGGAGCTCGACCGCATGGTTTGTAGTTGCTTTGAGTTCTATAAGATGAAGACCGCCTTCGGCGTCACAGATCATCAGATCGGGAACTCCCGGCATCGCCCACGTTTCTATCCTCGTCGGGATCAACTTGGTCGAGTACCTCTTCATCGCCTCCTTCACCTGACGATAGAATCCGCTTTCTCGCTTTAGAGCGGTTTGAGGCATTTGGTTCGGACTCCGGGGTAACATCGATGGTGATCGGGGCATAGCTCTGTTTAATCTCCTCCAAGGCCCGCATGACTTCGTCCTTCGACATCGAGTCAATGCTGCCGTGTCTGATCTCGGACTTACTAACGTAGATATCTCCCTGCGCCTGCCCGCGCCGATACTCGGCTTGTACCGCAGCGCTGTAAGCGCCGTTCTGCAACGCCATGTCCCGGATGGTCTGAAGGTCACGGAGGTGGCGGCGATAGCTCACGCCGTATTTTTCATCGAGCTCGGCCCGGTATTCACGGATTGCCTTGCAGACATGCGGGGAGATGTGGGGGTTGGTGAGCTCATAAGCTCGGGTATGGGAAGCGCCCGCGCTGTACCCCGCATTGATGGCCGCCTCACGCATTGTGATCTGGCCGTCCTTGGAAACAAGCTCTTTCACGAACAGTTCCTGCTTCCGGGTCAGGGGGCGATCAATAAGATCTCGGCTCTTGGCCTTGTGGGGTCGGTTTTTCATGGGCATCCTGTGGGCAGTTAATTGGCGTACATCCTATACCAAGCCCCGTCCCGGTGTATATACTCTGGAAATTTAAAAGTATTTTTTTTCGGCTCAGATGCCATTAAGCCCGATTTGGGTTCTACATATGGTTACATTATTGTATTCAAGGTGTAACCGTTAATATGTAACCTAAGAATCTATATATTCTATACAGTTACCTATACTGGTTACACGGTTACACTGGTTACGGGTAGTTTATGAAAAAATAAAAAAAATAATCTCAGAGCCCTATATAACCGTTACCGTTTTTTGTAACCCGGCTCGAGGAGCCCTGTTTTGGGCTTAACCCTTTGACCCTGTTTACTTTTCCTGTTTTTGGAACTACTCGGAAGAACCGTGGGCCGTGATTAAAGGTTACTTACGGATGCAATTAAAGGTGACGGCCAGCGGCTCTTGGTCCTGCGGCCTTTTGATTTCCGTCAGAGCGTAATAGCTCTGAAGTCCCGCTTTTCTGTTCTGGAGAACAATCAGTGCGACCCGACCTTCATTTAGGTCAACCGGTTCACTCTCGTGTTGTCCGTACCAGTGTCCACCGGGAAAGGTTTCTCCGTTCGTCTCGAAGGTATCGAGAATTAGGGGCGGCACGGAATATTCAAACTCCCAATCGTCGTCATCGTCTTTGCGAAAATAGACGTTCCAGAGCATGCACTTCTCAGTTGGGTTTTTAACCATAGGTGACTCCTTGTGTAAGAGGCCCACGGCTCATCTGAATAGTCTTTTGGGTGGAACTACTCGGAAGAACCGCGGGCCGTGGTTAGTGGTTACTGGTTAGCTTCGTTCTCGTTATTTTTCACCCACCCAGCGACATCTTCTTCGATGTCGCTGGAGGTATCTTTCATCCATTTTTCGTGGTCTGGGTGGTCCGGACCCAAATCGCCTTTTTTCATCGGCTGTATGCTGCGCCCTTTACAGAAGAACAACCCTATCGGGGTTGGTTTGCTTTCCGGGGTGGCTTCGTAGTTGAAGCCACCAAGCTCGCCGCAGTTGAGCGTGTCGCTCGGCCCGTACATCACCCTGACGGCGATGCCGCCCTTATTCCCAAGGGTGTTGGCACCGTGTTCTCTTACTGCGGCTTTGATGGCAGTTACGGGGTCAAGGGCCTTGGCCCACCCGCCGTAGTGTCCGCCCGAGAGGGCGAGAAAGGTGTATCCGTTTTTAAGTGTGTGATTGTCCATAGGTGACTCCTTGTGTGAAACGCGAAAAGCGTCATGAGGCCCACGGCTCATCTGAGTAGTTCCGATTTACGATGTCCAACAGCGCGGCGCTTTTGTCGCCTCTTCTTATTATGTCCTATTATATCGCATATCATCGATTCGGTATACATCTAATTATCCCTTATTTTTCAATGACTTATGGGACTTATCCACAGGCCCCCTAAATTAGAATGATTCCATGTGTTGGGGTCAGGGGGTTTTATGTTGCACTGCACCATAAAAGAGCTTATATCATTATAGAAGGAGATTACTAACATGCTTTTTTTCGCTGGCATCACGCTCGATGCTTTTATTTCGGACCACGGTTACCGGCGTTGGATTGCTGGTTTGTGGTCTTCCATTAAAAAAGGGGTAGTTGCCTATGGAACCGCTCGTGCTGAAAACTCTATTCGGCACCATCACGTTTTCTAAGGATGGTGTTTCGTTTGATGGCCTGACGTTTAGTTGGGACATCAAAGCAAAGTAAAAGGGGGCCGCGCGGCCCCCTTTCGTTTACCCGTTAGTTTCTTCTTCCATTTTGCGAACCACGCTGGACAGCTTGTAATGGGCATAAACCAGCTTCTGGTATTCTGACATGAGCATGTCGCCGTCGCATTCCATCATCTGAAGGACCGGGCTTTTTAAAAGCTTGTTTAGCCGCCGCAGGAACTCAGAGACGCTGACCTCTTCTTCGTGTTCCCACATCACCGTGCCGAAGATTTTTCCTCGACAACGTTTGCAACCGGGGATCTGTTCTTTAGTCTTGGTCATTTTTTGACTCCTGTGTTGTAGACGCAGACACGTTAGGTCTTACTATGGGATAATGTCAAATAAAAAAGGGGGACCCGAAGGCCCCCCTCGTTTTATGAACGTACATCCTCCAAATACTCGTAGAAGATATCCGCGAGGTACTTAACGGCGTCTTGATTGTTAAGATCAAAAACCGGCGCGGATAAATCCCCAGCGTAGGTCGCATGAGCTCTCCACTCGTTGCGCTCATGCTCGTCGAGCTCTGCAATCTTGCGGCGCTTGCCGTTGCGGATTTGAACTAGTTCAAACTTGTCAGGCATATCGCATGACTCCTCGTGATGACTAAAGAGACGGTTCTCCCGCTTTTATTATTATGATACTAGTATAGCACATGTATAAGATAATGTCAATGCGACATATTGTCGCACCCCTTATACAAATATTAGCCCCAATCGGGTCGCTCTTTTTCAACGTCGTCTACGAGGACCGTGTTGCACGAACCACAGACCACTTGATTCGCACCGTCGTAAACTCGCCCACGCGTGTGCTGCCCGCAGAAGTCACAAGGCACGAGGGCCGTGTACCAAGGTTTGTAATCTACGGGTGTGTTCATGTGTCCTTCTCCAGCGGTGACTTTCCAAACATTCGAAAGACCTTCATTGGAAAGTGCGCGACAGGTTCTATATCCGCGTCGTCCTGACGGTCTGTCCTGCCGCCAATTTTCAAGTCGAAGGGCGATGCAAAATCGCACCAGTACAGTCCATCGAGAAATTTCACTAATAGAATTGACCGCGTGCCCGTTACTTCTGACAGTCGGCGTGCGGCCATGACCTTGCCCAACGAAATCATCAGCGTGGGGTATTTGTCGTGTCGGTTGTTTCGTGTTTTTACCTCTGCAAACCCAAAAACCCTACCCTTGCGTAACATGGCGAAATCAAGGCGATAGCTTACGGGCATCTTTACGAGGTCCATGCCCTTCTCTTTCAGTGCCGTGGCGACCAAATTCTCGTTGGTCAGATCGCGCTGGTTCTCGTAGTACGGTCTCATAGTGCTGACGGTGCAATCTTATCCCAGATTTCGTAACGGCAGGACGGAGCGTGTGGCTCGTCCCAGATGCACACGGCCAGCGCTCGGTCGGGTGCGCCTCCTTTGTTGAGGTAATCCTCTCGCCACGTCAGGTTCGTGAACCGTGAAGGCCGGTGTCTGTTCCATTGCTGGTAGCCCTTACCGCATGCCCAGAGGCGCTCGTTCGTGACGAGCACCATCCGTTGCACGCCGATATCGAAGGCGTGATCGATGAAGGGGCGGATCTTATTAAACGGCGGGTTTGTTATGAGGGCAGGAGCTTCTGCTCTTCCCCACGAAAAGAAATCGTGGCCGGTGGCGATATCGTGAGAGATACAGTCGTGTCCTGCCGCAGTGATGGATTGGGCAAACCGTCCGTCCCCGGCACACGGCTCCCAGATTGTTTGCGGTTCCCAGTCTAACTTGTCGAGGATGACCTCGATGATGCTATGCGGCGTGGGATAGAAGTCTCGTGGTGCGCGGCCCGTGTCACGCGGCATCTTCATCCCCGGGCAAGACCACTCGGATGGGCCCGGCGTAGTTCGGTTTGGCGGGCTTGGGGCTGTTTTTCAGCATGACGATGAGATCGAAGGTCGAGGTGCCGGGCACGCGACGGTGGAAGAGCCAGACGGCATCCTGATCGGCAAGCTTCACATACTTGCGGAACATGTCTTTCTTTTCCGTGTAATCCAAGCGGGGTTTGCCAAACATGCGCTCTGCAAACTCGCGATGCACGTCCCATTCGATAGGGCCGCTCCTGTAGCTACGGTGCCCGATTGCCGTCCACTCGTTTGGGTGGAGGTTTAAAAGGTTTACGTTTTCCATAAGACTGCCTTTTCATCTTTTACTTTTGCGTCATCGAAAACCGCGCCGGTTTCATCCCATTTATCTTCAGCATCCTGCATCTCTTTTTGACGCTGGCTCTCTGTGCGCTCTTGGTGACCCATATTGCCCGGGACGTAGGCCGGGATCTTGTCTTTGCGGTCCAGCACGCGCTGGCGGTTATGCATGCCCGTCTCATCGATCCAATCGGTCTTATCGACAGGGCTCCTGCATGACGGGCAGACCAACGCGTCCCAATCGAAATGAAAAACATGGGAGCTTTGCAGGCACTTAGGGCAGGATATGTCGCGCCCGTTCACACCCGCCCGGGTATGTTGGTTTACGAACATGATTTTTGATTTTTCTTCAGCCACTTGTCTCCTCCCTCGTTAAGGTGGTTCCACACCTCAAATTCTTTGATGTTCAAAGTTTTGGCAATGTCCATCGTGTTCTTGCGATAGACGTAAAACATGCGACAGACAACGTCGCTAGGGCGGTCATCTTGCTGCCAAGGCATTTTCCACATCCGGCGCTTCCTCCATATGAGAGACGTTGATGACATGGAGGGGCGTGCTGACGCCCTTCACGTGCATACTGTCTGCTACGACGGTGTGAGCAAACCACAGGTCGCCGTCCACTTGCTGCACCAACCGCCACATTCGGTTGTTGGATTGCATGTAAAGTTTTCCGGGGATCAATGTAATTTCTCCTTATCTGAATGGTAGATGTAGTTACTGTTCAGTATGGCGCGGGCATGGTGCATGGAAGCCGCGATCAATGACATGATGTCTTCAGCATCGTCCAGCGCCATGAGGATCTCAAGGCAAGCTCCGGTGGTAATTCCTGCAAGACGCGGGGACTCCGGTAAATCTTCCAATCTTTTCGACAAATCAATCATTTCACTCATTGCTTTTGCATAAGCTTCCTTCTGATCGTCGTCCTCGTCATCAAAATCGATCACCCGCGCTGTATCCTCTCCCATGCTGCGAGCATTTCTATCCTATCTTTTTTTGACAAGTCGTCCCGCTTGAGGGAAGATTTTATCAGATTGTCCATCTGAAGGCAGGCCCGTGGCCACGGCATGCTTGAGGCAAGGTTCTGCACAAGTTTGGCTTCGTATATTTCGTCTAGTTCTTCTTGGATTGGTTTATTTAGTTCTTCTTCTATGAGGCGCTTGGCAATACTCATTAAAAAAACCTCCGAGGTCGTAACTGGTTAAACACACGTCGCAGAACGTAAGAACGCCCTACGCTTAGAAAGAAATAAACGGCGGTGATTTGGGTTGCTTCGACCGGGCTCGGCTCTAGACCAAACAGGGGCAGTCCCCAGTAGGTGAAGCACCAAGAGACCACCAAGCCGACCACGGCGTTGGTATGGGCCTCGATTAAACTCATCATGCGGGATTGCATAACTCCTCCTCTGGTTTATGGAGGCAGCGTAGATATTGTATGCGAGTATGTCAAACAAAAAGAAACGACCCCCAAAGACAAGGGAGCCGTTTCAGATTCAACAAGGAGTCAACAAGGAATCATGCTGTACGACATGAGTAAACGTGTCGTAGGACTCAGCTTGAGTATCCTATATCAACGCATTCATGGGTGCAATCTAAAAATACCTCTGTATAATTTTTTTATGCATAACATTCGGCGCGGGACGATTGGAGAATTGATCTGCGCTCTCAAGCTTATGAAGCTGGGGGTGGACTGCTCCATTGTGAACTACAACGAAGCAGACATCATAGCCGAGGTCCGTGGGCAGTTGCTCCGGATCCAAGTCAAGTCGTCGGTTATCAAGAAAGACCGGAAGACGCTTTACTATCATTTCTCCACGAGCTCTGGCTCAGAGAAACGGCCCTTGGATAAATCGGGCTCGGATATCGTGGCGCTGGTCGCGGCAGACATAGAGCGCGTGATGTTTCAGCCTACTGCCGCTTTGAACACGAAGACCGCTCGTTTACGAGCGGATGTTTTTCGGGACGATAATTTAGAAGAAGATTCGTGGGCCGCGACTATTGAAGCGCTGTCTCTTCGTTAGGCGTATAGAACAGCATGGTGGCGTGACAGTCCGGGCAACTGTAGTTCGTGACGATGATGTATTCACCATCGTACTCTTCATCACAGTCGTGATTGCCGCCGACAATCATGGGCGTTCCGCAGTGCAGGCAATCAGTCATCGGACTTGATCTCGCCCCATCCGCCGCATCGTTCGCACTCGATCCATTTCACACGGACCTCGGTCCACGGGTCCGGACTGTAACCGCCCACCTGATACTCGTCTTCGACCCTTCCTATGCCGCCACAGTCGGGGCATTCGATATCATCCATCGGCTCTCTCCCACTTGTAGAAGATGTGGTCGTTGATGCGGACCACCCGGCGCTCATGCGTGCCCCACTCGGGGTAAACATAGTGCGCGTGATAATGCGTTGCGCCTTCGGTCGGATCGTCTGATCCTCCGGCAAGGGCTTTTAATGCAATGTTGTAAGCTCGCTTGTAGGCTTTCTTGTCCTTCGGCTCGTCGCTTTTCCCGTCGCAATAGTAGCTGAACTGGCAGCGGTGCTTGACAGGTATGTCCGGGTTCCACCTGTACCGTGGCCCCTGCTCTACGACATCACAGACGTTACCCGGGAACCGCGCGTCATGGACCCTGTTTAAAATTACATGCGCGACGGCTTGCTGGCCAACGCGGGGCTCTCCCCTTGCCTCAAAATAAACAGCCGTGGCTAGGCACACCACCATTGCTTCAAGCATTGGTGGCGACCCACACCACGGCGTATATCGCTAGTTTAAGCGCGGCTATTGCCACGAGTGTCTCAATCATCCTTGACCCCTGTACTTCTTGAAGTTGCGCCGCTGGTCCTTGCTTTTAGGACGAGTGCGAGTGCTGTTCCCAATCGTAGTCTTCTTCTTGAATGGGACACTGTAAACCGGACCTGTGGTTTTCTTAGCCATCCGGGTTATGTTCCTTAAAGTCTTTGTGCATAATCTTTAGCTGACCGCTAATCGTGCGGCCCTGCCTCTTGGCCATCTCTTTGATGTCGAGATAAACCTCGATAGGCACCAGTACAGACTTCCATTTGGTGGTATCCATGTTCCACCTCCTTTCGACTGCGAATATATACGATAAGTTGGTTAGCGCAAGCTAAAAAAGGCCCCGCCGAAGCGGGGCCAGTTTAAGGGAGGAGCCAGCGAGGGAGCGTTATTCCGCTTCACCCCAACTTGCGCCTATTTCTATATCACACTGCGCCGGAACCTCCAACGGCACGGCGGCCTTCATAATTCTGGCAATCTCTTCGGCTTCTTCCGGCCCAGACACCGACATGGCGATTTCGTCGTGCACCTGTATCAAAGGCACGCGGCCCGTGGCGTAGATATCGACCATCGCTTTCTTGGTCATGTCGGCAGCGGACGCTTGGATCAGGCGGTTCAACGCTTTGTAGGTGTAAGCCCGCTTGAGACGGGTGGTCTCGCCGTACTCCTGCACCGCTTCGCGATACGGCAGCGCCTTGTTCATGGCAAAAGTATCGGGCTCCCAGAGATCGAAGCGGCACTTACGACCGAGGATAGATCGTATCGATCCGCTGCTACTTCGGTCGTTCAACCTGTTCATCACTCCGTTCATCAGACCTTTCACAAACGGCACTCGGTCATGGTACTGGCGAACGAGGGTTTTGGCCTCATCGACGGGGATGTCTAGCTGTTCAGAAAGCTTGTTGACGCCCATGCCGTACATCATGCCGAGGTTAATGATCTTGGCCTGCTTACGCGGGATTTTTGCCATCTCAGCGACCATCGTGTGAAAGTCGGTGTCGGGGTCCGTGCTATATGCCTCGACAAACCCTGCCGCGCCGGACAACTCTGATCCGCGACTCCTGCCGTAGACATGCGCGTAGTGAACCAAGATCCGTGGTTCCTGCTGCGAGTAGTCAATAGCTGCCCACTGCTGATCTTCTTCCGGCAGGAAGAGAGAACGGATCATAGGGCCCAACTCTGGATCGCGGGCCGGGATCTGTTGCAGGTTGGGATTGTTCATCGAAATACGACCCGACACCGTCCCGCCGTTGTCCGACCTGATCTGGTTGATGTGCGCGTGGATTCTCCCATCATCGTGACAGTGACTGAGAATGGTGTTGATGAAAGTACCGCTGGTCTTGTTAAGATTACGCGCCTGCGTAATTAATCGGGGAAGTTCGTGCGGATGGTCTGAAAGAAACGCCTTCGTGAAAGATGGCGCACCTTTTTTAGTTTTGGGGTAGGGGACACCGACTTTGTCGAAAGCTTTTGCCAAGGACTGGGCCGCCCAAATTTCAACATCATTGCCCGCAACTCGCCGTATTTCTTTAAGGACATTTTTTTCTTTTTTCAAAAGGTAATTGCGCGTCTTCTCCACCCTGTCAAGATCAACCCGGACACCCCGGAACGTCATATCCACCAGACAGGGCAGCAGATCAAGTTCAAGGTTTGCGATAGGCCAGAGTTCTTCCTTGCTGAGTTCCGAGGAGAACCGTCCCCAAAGTTCTAGTGTGAGCTCGGCGTCAGCTTGTGCGTAAGGCCCGACAAACTGGGCGGGCATTTTCCACATCTCGGATTTGGGGTCTAGCCCAAACTCACGAGCTGCCGCTATCAGGGCTTTCTCAGACTTGGTCTTGTTGAGGTAGTCGTAGGACAGAGCATTGAGTGAGTAGCTGAAACGGTTCTCGTCTAACAAAGATGCAATCAGCATTGTGTCTATCACGCGACCGTTGATGGCGAAGCCCATCTGCTTAATCCAGCCCATGTCGTATTGGGCGTTGTGCATGATCTTATCAGCGGGGCAATCAAATACTTTCTTGAGCCACTTGTTCACCAGACGTTTATCGAGGTTGCCGCCGCCCAGATGATTGATGGGCAGATATCCTGCCCAGTCTTCTGTTGCGACAGCGTAACCGACAACCTCGCCGTTGCCGGTGGGCCAGCCCGGCCCGTTCTTTTTTAGGTCCGGGTCGCGTGTCTCAACGTCAATCGCAATCTTCTTGGCGTCAAAGATGTCGGGTAGCTCGGACGGGGGCACCCATTCACTTTTCGGCACAAACATCCCCATCTGCAAGGAGGCCATCAGTCTTCTCCCCCTAGCGCGGCATATCCGCAAATATCTACCCAGCTATCCTCGTGTTCGGGCGTGACAATCAGGCGAGCAAGTTTTACAGCAACCATGCACTGGTATACCTGCGAAACGGTGATGTCTTTTTCCAGCAAGACTGACCACATTAACGCTATTCGCTCGTGATTTTTGTAGGCTTCTCCGTAAGATTTAGCGCGGGGGCCGTTAACAAGTTCTTTGGCGGTCTCCAAAATTTCATCGCGCTTCATATTAAGTAACTCCGGTTCAGGTCTTCGGGTTCTACAAAATAAAGATTTTCACGTGTTCTTGTTACGCCAACATAAAACACGCGGTGCAGATCATCGGCATCAATAGCTGCCGCAGCCTCTGCCGCGGGGGAAAGGTCCGTGAGCAGTACGACGTTGTCCGCCTCACCGCCTTTAGATCCGTGAATCGTGGACACTGTAACGCGGGGCTCGGCATT
>Ga0180120_10001968_pt1 | contig 10449 bp, 16 predicted proteins | sample CPBDNA_3_FD_129677 | JGI IMG/M metagenome (GOLD analysis project Ga0180120, IMG submission 129677) | Freshwater to marine salinity gradient microbial communities from Chesapeake Bay, USA - CPBay_Spr_31_0.2_DNA (version 2) (version 2) | ecosystem: Environmental > Aquatic > Marine > Coastal ... | reverse complement strand
TCAATCTTCTTGTTCTCTTTAGTGAACCGAGACTTATGCATTGTTATCTTGATAATGTTACCAACTACATCAGTACCATCTTTATCTTTCTTCTTACCAAGCATAGCGATCGAAGACGCAGCATACTTCAAACCGCTACCGCCGCTGATTTCTTTAGTGGGAATATACGCACCAATAACATCATAGACGTGGTTAGTAACTAGCAGAGGCACATTGGCTTTAGCCAACTTCAGCGAAAGAACCCGGAATGTGCCGCGCAGTAACTGCGACTTGGTCATATCGCGCTTCTCGCTACCAGCTTCAGTATCGGCCAGTTCTTTAGCAGACGATAACATACCAAGCGAATCAAGTACCATCATCATCGGAGGAGCATCCTTACCTTGCTCAATATAAGTGGTAAGAATACGAGTAGCATTGGTGCGGAACTCTTCAATCGAAGATGGCTCAGAAATAACAACACGCTTGGTATCAATACCACGGTCATCCATCATCTGCCTAGTAACCGCAGCCTCTGTATCAAAGTAAATCACACCACCTTCTTTGTTGTCTTCAAGGAACTGCTTGAGCACCCCAAGTACAAAGAATGTCTTACCAGTAGCAGACTCACCAGCAAACGCAGTGATTTTATTATTAGGAACACCGCCATAAATGCTACCAGAAATAGCAGCGTTCAAAATATACGAACCGGTGTCAATAGAACCTGAAAACTCAGAACTATTACCACCATCAGCTAGAAGGGAGGTGTTGTCAATACCCTTCACCATATCAGTTAAAAAACTCATTTAAAATTTTCCTCTCTCGGTTTCTCAATCCAAACATTTGTCGCGAATGTTCTTCGCAACCCACTTGTTATAGGGACGACTCTATGAACCGTCGCAGAATCAAATATAATTAAGCGATTAGGAACTGGTTGTATTCTTTCGATATCACCTTCCCGATCGATCTCCAGAAATCCACCATCAGGGATTTCTTTATGAGCATAATACACCGACCCAATATAAGGGGTTTTCAGTTCGCCTTTGCCGCCATTATATAGTTGCTCGTCTTTGTCATAGTGCCATGGGAGGTCCACCCTGCTGCCATTCACATCCATAACATTAGACCAATATTCAACACCAGCAAATTCATCAGGCAGTATCCCAAATTTAGATATCTCGCCCCATATATGAGCAGACATCTGTTGCCAGACATCAGAAGCAACATCTTGATTGCCGAGCCAGCTGTACGGAACGCATTGTTGCCACAATGAATCGTGTGTTATCGTTTCAAGGGCAGCACTATCTCTTGGTAAAAAATCGTCAATAATAATCATAAAATGTTTCTTATAGTAATTTCAATTAAATTGTTTCTTATATTATACGCTAAATCCGACAAAAAGTAAACCATTAGCATCCTTTATATATCTCATCAATCATATCGCTGAATTTCTCCAGTTTGTCAAGTCGATCTGGCCAATATATGTAGGACTTCTCAGGATTCTTTGCTAGATTATTGAGCAAAGGTTTGTATGCATTATACAGCGCATCACACCTTTCTTCCCAACTTGTGGCGGTGGCTGTTGCAGATTCGGCGGCACTACTCGCCCTCTGTACAACATCAAGTTCGTCTTCGTCCATGGCTGTGAAGCCAAAATCAAAATCAGTCATGTTCTTCTCCTATCCAAAAAAACTTTCTAGAGTTGATTGCTTCTCTGGACTCCAGTTCACAGAATCAAGGATTGTGCGAAGGGGGTCGAGAAACGCTTTTTCAAATTGTATATCGTAATCAATATATCCACTCATGCTGAACTCTTTCGGCAGAGCGTTCATAACACTTAGAATATTCTGCGTCGAAGGGTTGGGCATCTTGAGATAACAAAACTTAATCTTCTCACCATCTTTGATAGACTCATACTTCTTGGTCAACTTCTTCTCACGGAGCATATGATTGAATGCCAGACTGCCGCGAACGTGTATCGGGCATCCTTTGGGGATATTCAACCCGTCGCCTCTGCGATCATCATATTTCCCCAAATCAGAAACAGATCTAGGGAAGGCAATTTCTTCAAACGGAAGTTGCTCAAACTCTTTCCTGAAGTTAGATATGAAATCTTGTACAGATTGCTCGTCGCTGTTCATTATCAATGATATGGCTTTCTTCAATGCTGTCCTACAAGATTGAGGAGTCGATGATTTAACCGTCTCGATTCCCATCATCTTGAGTTTGGGCTCAGCGTATCGAACACCCTCATTATCATACACATTCAGCATGTAACGCTTCTTGGCTGTCCAGATACCTTTGTCGGCAATTGCTTCTCGCTTCATAACCATCTTCTGCGAGTATCCGTTCATCAGTCCCCGAAGTTCTTCGTAGCTTTTATCAATAAAAGGTTCCAGCTTCTCAGTTGCAACCTTGTCCAAGAAATTTGTGATTTTGACAGGGTCACTTCCCGCAGCAAAGCATTTGTGTACAAGCGCATCAAAACTAATGTAAACTGAATCTGTATCCGATGCAACAACATAGTCACATTCTTCAGTTTCAAGTAACTTATTAAGGTATTCATTCAACCTCCGCTCAATCCACTTAATGGATAATTGGCCTGATAGTGTAATCGCCTCAGCCTTTCGGACATCAAAGTACCTGAAATATTTGTTCCCGATGGCGCCGTATGCTGAATTAAGCTGAACCTTCTTGGCGAGCTGAAGATTCTTGTACTTACTTATATCTTTGACAAGTTGCTTCTTACGATCAAGGAGGTCAGCTTTACTCATGTTTTCCACTAAATGATAATTCCGCTAGTTGCTTGGATGTACGCTTTTTCGATTTCGGCATTGCTTTCTGTCATGAAGACCAAACCGCCATTGTAAAACATAACTTCTTTCGGGTTCATCTTACCAGTAGCGCAAACACCATGAGCGAAGCCCATACCCTGTTCGCCGTGGACTAACATTCGGGGATCACCAATTGTAACTCCAGCAGGTGTTTCGTCAACAAATTTGCCAAGAAACTCGCCAGTCAGTGTTACCAGTGATACGATAGTACCTTTTTTCATAATGCATTCAACCTTTCATTAATTTCTTCAAGTTCTGATTCTGCTTCAAGCATTTTTCGCTTGTAGCCCTTTCGCTCATCATACATCAACTCCATCATTTCAGGCAAGAACCCTTGCTTTTCTTTGCTGAAGTAATGTCCGTTAGCAGCCATACACTTATCGCTAGATGGCACAACCTCTCGATTGATAATATCTTCAATACTTATATCTTTATACTCACCTTCTATGAATGTTTCTGGTGATATATTGTACTGCATAATTAAGTGAGGATACAGACTATTCAAGTCAAAACTCATTATCCAATTATGCATTCCAATTTGCGGTTCCTTTACATATCCCCCAGCAAACTGCGAATCCTTGTAAGTATTTGAAGCAGGGGGAATTACAATACCCTTGCTCATCAGATAGTTGTGGATCAGAGTGTCCCACATACCAACCTGACCAAACACATCATTATAATTTACTTTGGCGTCATAAGCAATAGCCAAAGCCATCTCAATCAACTTCATCTTCCCTTCAAGATTGTCGATCAGCTCAACGTCTTTTATGTTATAGTCGATGAACTTCTGATAATCTAGCTTGTAGAGTTGATGTAGGTTCTCAACCTCAGAGTAATCCAACTTCCTCTCGCCAAGCTCCACATAGGCAATATGATCCAGCCTGTATGATTCTTGCTGAGAATATGTGAACTTCTTATACAGCTGAAGATAGTCAAGAGTAGCGATACCAGTTAGGCTGTACAAAGTTTCAGTACGATTGAACTTGGTTATCTCCTTAGTCTTGATCCAACCGAAGGGAGAGAGTCGTCTACACTCCTTCTCGCCGAGTAATTTAGTGATTCTGTTGACAAGGTATGGAATATCAAAACCTTCAATGTTCCAACCTGTCACGATGTCAGGGTCAAGTCGAGTCCAGAAGTTTAGGAATACAGAGAGCAATCTCATCTCATCCTTACAGTCGATATAAGTCACATCATCGCGGCTCTTCGCATACTCACCCACCCCCAGAACATGATAGCGTTTCCGACCTTCTTCAGTGTACGAGACACAAATAGCAGTAACAGGTTGGTTAGCTAGTTCTGGGGATGGGAAGCCATCTTCGGACGCGACCTCAATATCAATATTGGCCACTTGGATATGTTCTACATCGTAGTCCTTACCGAAGTTTTCGTTCAAGTATACATATGCCCATTTACTTGAGCCATATATTTTAAAGTTGTCGATGCCCTCATACTTCTGAGAAAACATCGTAGCTTCTCTGATGCTGCCCACTTCTACTGGCTCGACATAGTCGCCTTCTAGAGTTTGATAATCGGACTCTTTTCGGCTAGGAACATACAAAGTCGGATTGTATTCAACCTTGTGGACGAATCGCTCACCGTTCTTGTATCCGCGGACATTTACGTGATTGCCACGAACGTGTACATGTGTATAAAATTTCATCAAACGATCTCGTAGATTTCTTTCCAGTTACGGAACAAGGGAATTTTATTACAGTGCCTATTGTGACTATGTTCCATCAAGATGCTATCAAGCCCCATCTCTTGCCCGACCAAAGCATTCTCGATCTTATCCTCAACCCACAAACAGTCAGTGCCACGATATTCTTCCAGAGCATCGTTCTTATCAGCGCCGCAATCAAGAATAATAAACTTATCAAAAAGAGACTCGCCGAACAACCTCTGTAGATTCATAATCCGCAGTTTCTGAGCATTATAGTTTGAGGACTGGCTAGTGATAGCGTGGAACACGTATCCCTTTTCTTCATGTATTTTCTTCATATATTGAAGAGCGTCACGAAAAGGTGATAGATATGCCATATGGGCACTTTCATTAAAGAATCGCACCAGCTTCTTCCCATCAGCTTTTGGTATGCCGTAAGCATTACTCACATCATAACCCCCAGCATTCACCAACTCATACCCTTGATATTCCATCCAAGCGTCAAACGCCGAGAACCAATTCAAGACAACACCGTCGATGTCAGTCAATATCACATTTTCATGAAGAGCCATTACAATACCTTGTTAACAAATCAAACTATATTATACTATAAAACAGACAGGAAAGAAAGGCTTTTAAGCAATATTTTTCAATATCCCACTAAAAAGTAACATAAACATAACCACGTTCAAGATGATCAATGCCCTGTCTTTCCAGATAATAGAAACCCACAACCAAAACAAGGTTCCGAGCGTGCCGAAGATCATATCCAATGTGTGATATTCAACCCCAGCGATTCTGAAGCAAACAGACAGCAAGATCATTATCGTTGCTGTCCACTTGACATACCAGACTATGGGTTGACGATCAAACAAGATTAGACACCAAATCAAGGATAAAGGTTCCAACGATCAGGACATACAGACCAGTTAGAGATCGTTCTACTCTAGCGCGAGAAGCATCAAGTCTGTCAAAAGCAGCATTCATTCTCATCATCACTATATCGTTTTCCTGATTATAAGAATCCTGATAATCAAGATCATCAATGACCTTTTTCGTATTATTCGCTTTAGTGATAAGGACATCAACCTTTTCTTCTAGGGATTCTAACCCTTTATTCAATTCATCATTTTTCATTAAATACCTCTTAATCTAATAGTTGGAAAGGGAAACAATCAAGAAACAACTCTCGCTCAAGGCGATACGCTTCCTTTTCCCAGGGTTGGTTTTCGTAGTCATAACCGTCAGCCTTGCGACCTTTCCAAGCAAAGCCACCTTCACCTGTCAACTCACCGCGCAAGAACTGCTTAGCATGAACCATCTCATGAGAAAGTGCTTGCATCTGCATCATGAAAGATTGACCAGACTTACCAATCTGAACGAGAGCAGCTTCCTTATCGCCCTGACAAAGACCTTGAGCCTCACCGTCAAGGATATTTTTGAACTGTATAATAACTATCCTCTGCGTAAATCGGTTAATCTTCAATGCTTTCATCAGAGCAACAACGTACTGCTCAACAATCTCTTTCTTGGCATGACGACCTTCAATATGATACATTAAGCAGAAACCTCATACAATTTGTGATTCTTGATATCCCATTTCTCAACAACAGGAAGCCCGAACTGGTCTTCATCTACACAGATGTAAGCCACAGTCTTCTTAACAGTACCATAACGGTATCCATCGCCAACCCAAATCTTGTGGATAAAGTCCTCACAAAACACCATAGAATCAGTATTCACAGAGAACTCAAAGGCATGGCCATATTCTTTCTCGTTAAAGAAACCGAGTATAGAACCATCACCAATATCGTGGTAAGTAGAAGAACAAGCAAACGGCATAACGCACCTCAAATCAATTCAATACAAGTATTATACCCCATATCAGGGGAAAAGGCTAATTTATTTAGATTATAGTCAGTATTCGTCAGGCTTATGCTACCTCCTTGTTTAGTTGCTTTTTCAAGAACTCTTGCCCGATTCCCCGTTCACCGTTCTCCATCAGCCACATAACCCTAGTGTCGACCTGTTCGCCCTCTGGACCTAATACCCAGCTAGTGGTCTTCTCTGCAATCTCAGACCGCATGTAACCATACTCACCGTTCACCTCAGTCTTGGTCGCGATCCACTGCTTGATCTCGGTGTCATACTTTAACACGATAGGAGTCTCCCATGGCTCACAAACCGCCGACGAGTCGTTCATGGTATCATACGATATAACATACTCCTTGAAGTACTCGTCCGCAGACTCAACGAGACTCTTGAGGTGAGGGATGCCGTTGTCGATGATCTGGACTGCCTGCTTAGGCAGAATACGCTCTACCACGTAGGTGCTGCCACCCTTGGCCTTCCAGTACTGCGGGCACTCGCCTTTGCCGTCCCAATCATGGGCGCCATAGTTTTCTTCAATTTGGGTCTGGATAACTAATTTCATAACTCATCTCTCTTTATCTATTTAATACAGGTATTGTACTCCCATTTTTGGAGATTGTAAAGACTTTTTTTCGCTTTTTTTATACCGATTAGCTATAAAGAGCGAGATTTTTATAAATATGAGTAATAATAATATCAATAATTAAGGGCGATACCTATGTTAGACCCCATATCTGCAGTCGCGATGGCAACCTCCGCATTCAATGCAGTAAACAAGATGGTAGCTGCTGGTAAGGATATTGAAGACACGTTCGGGCAAATCGGTAAGTGGTATGGCGCAGTTTCAGACTTTAATGAAGCCAAGAAGCGAGCCGAAAACCCTCCCCTATTCAAAAAGCTGTTCACGGGAGCATCAGTTGAGGAAGAAGCGATGCAAATCTTCATCCAAGACAAAAAGATTCAGAAACAAGAAGCCGAACTACGAACACTTCTGCAATGGACATATGGTCCAAACGGGTATCAAGAACTTGTCTCAATGCGCAGGAAGATTAGAGAGCAAAGAGAGAAGACTGTTTATGCTCAAGAAAGAAAACGAAAGGCTTTGATATATAATGCAATCAATTGTAGTTTAATTGGAATATTGGGATATGGAGTATATCTTGTTATCTATTTGATATATGAAGCATGGCCTAAATGATACGACCACTAACCGTATCCACCATTTTCTCGCACTTCTGCAGCTGATATGTGGTGGATGGCTTTAGTTGAATCGACTGTTAGGCTGTCAATCCAATCTTGTATTGACCCAGGAAGCGCACCGCTGTTATATGTTTCAGGTCTACCGCCATGTTCAAACCAAAAAACCTCATTATCCTCAGTAATACAACCGCCAATAAGACCTTCATAATTGCCACCAAGAGTTGCGGCATAGGTCAACCAAGCATTACACTTTTCAAGCCATGCGGCTGATTGTGATTCAGTTAGATCATATATTCTAACTTGAGAGAGCCTCCAATCGGATTCGCTTCCTAACAGTTTATCGTCACCATAACCAGTAGCAGCTAATGATCGTACAATTGAATATGTCCCATTACAAATCGTAAAGTAACACCACGCTTCTACAGCATAATCCACCGAATCTTCTATATATACTTCACCAGTCAACTCACTTGAAGTCATTACTCTGTTGAACCATTCACTGGCATTTCCGGCAGCATTAGGAGGAAGTTTGTATATTTGTTTCACCTGACTGTCATATTTCTCTTTGACATACACAGTTTTATTGTATTCAGGAACTTCATTCATGTTACATTCGTGTATGACGGTAGGTAGAGACCAACCCAGCTCTTGCGCTTTGGCTCTTGTTTCCCACCTGTGCGTCTCAAGCCTTGCGCTGGCGGTAGTGTTGCCGCAATATGTATAATCATCTGATGGTGGCAATACAAGCCACGATATGGCATTGATAACTAAGTCAGGGGAAAAGGCATCAATCTCCCTCAGAGCATGAGCAACTGCAACATCACCACCTTCAAATAATGAATAATAAACTGGTTCGCCATCTTCGACTAGGTCACCACGTCCAGTTATCAGCTTTACGGTATGTCCGGCTTCTTCCAAAGGTTGAACTTTATTCTCAAGTGTATCTAAGAGCGCTATTAGTAATATTCTCATGTGGAAAATGTCCAAGTAACGGGGTTTTGCCTCAAAAGGTCATAATAGGTGTCAAAAGATGAAGCGGGTGGCCGCCAACTAACAAAGAGGCGATTCTGCGATGCATCCCAGTAATTATAAGATGCAGATGTCCGATAAAAAGTGAAACTGCTTGGGCCCAATGGATTTGTGTAGCCGCTCTTACTAATTGTAAGGGTGTTCCACCATGTAAGGGTGGGGGATGTGGAAGATGTTGAGGTAGCTTCGAAATACACACCACCTAAAGCATTGGCCGTAAACCTCATAAATGTGGCCGCAGCCACGGTCAACGACTTTCCCCAGCCGTTCGAACTCAATGGGCTACCAGAGAGAATACTGCCCCATGCGCTGCCAAATGGGTAGGGGTTGCTGGGTTGAGATACCAAAGCTCCAGAAACATACTTGGCACCTTTACCGTAATATGCTCCTTGCCCGTCAATTGTAAAGGACATACTAATCGAATGGGTATAATTAGCAAACTCACTCATGGCATGTGGTGCCGAAAACCCTGCTAATCCTGAAAGAGTGGCCAACGAACCGCTCGAACTGCCCAGTTCTGTACGAATCGCGCTTATGCTAATATTTGTAGAAGGTACTGTCATTTCTTTATGGTCTCTATGAACTTACTATTTATAGTATTATGCGTTTAAACCTGTACTATATTTAGTCTTTCCATTCACTCGAGATGCAGTTAAAACGCTTTTTCTATTTTCATCTGGACCGACATACGAAACGTGAACCCAGCCACTATCGGGGATTCCTGGAGTATAGAACTCAAGGATCAACTGATCGAAGTCGCAGTTATCCTTAATCCACTGAGCGACCTCAGCATTAGGTACTCCAGGAACTTCAATATCAGCAGCTTCACCCTTACAGTGCTGAGACTTTGAACTACCGCCAACAGCCGCATTCAACTCCGCGCCTCTGTATCCACTATTCAATACAGTTGGACCGAAATGATCTCTGACTTTTTGAACAACATTTGTGAATAGTAGGGTCGCCTTCACCAAATGCTCATCGGTCGGAGTGTTATCCAAACCTTTGCGCTCAGCAGTTTGACTTTTGGTAAACTCCGCAAGAGTAAAGTTCTTACTTAATTTCATTATTATGCTTCTCCGACAAATTGTTTCATATTTGGCGCCCAGTAGTTCTCACCCTTCAAGATTTTACCGTCGCCTCTGTAGATCGGCTGGCCGAACGTATTGAGTTTGCTCATATTAGATGCATGTACATGGTCAAAACAAGCATCGAGATCAATACCATAAGCATGCCCCGCACCATATACAACATACAGCAAATCAGTCAAGGCGTCGGCAATCTCTACCATATCCTTTTGACCTGTAGCATCATACAACTCTTGTAACTCTTCGCGGATCAATTCATACCTGAGAGCGGCAACGTCAAGACCAGGATACTCTGGGGATTCCTTTACTTCTTGACGAAATGTGGACATAAATTCTTTCACTTTCATAAAATTAGTCATTCTCAATTCCTTACTATAGTTTTTTCCCGATATTATATTTTGCTTCCAAGATCCAGTCATTCTTCTCTTTGTGGGGAAGAACTTTTATCTGGTTCAGGGGAGCCACATTTTCGCTTGTCTTACTTTTGTCAGCCAATATAATCAATCCCCATTCAGCTAGGAGATTAGCAATCGTATTTCTTCTAGAGGTATCATCGTCACCGAAGTTACTTGGCTTGCCGTCTAGAGCAAACAACTCTTTGAAGTGTACGATATAATACTTACCCTGTTTATGCAGGATATGACAAGATTGATAAATTGTTTTGTTTTTGTGTGAGGCCACACCGATACGAGTGAGCGTTTCCCTAATCTTTAAAAAATCGTCATCGTCTTTCAAATACACTTCGACCATGCTATCCAGCATTTCGTCCACCCTTATCTATTCTTTTTTT